>Ga0180007_10003858_pt1 | contig 16302 bp, 18 predicted proteins | sample MM_PC_MetaG_FD_121122 | JGI IMG/M metagenome (GOLD analysis project Ga0180007, IMG submission 121122) | Groundwater microbial communities from the Aspo Hard Rock Laboratory (HRL) deep subsurface site, Sweden - MM_PC_MetaG | ecosystem: Environmental > Aquatic > Deep subsurface > Groundwater... | reverse complement strand
GACAGCAATTTAGAAAGAGCATTGACAAGACGCAAAAAGACTGAGGAGTCTTTATCGGCACAAGCCGAAAGAATAGAAAAACAAAGAAATGAATTGTATAAAAATCGAAGTGCTGAGCTGAGACAAGAAACAGATCGCCTTAAACAACTGAAAAATTATCAAACGACTCTCAAATTTCTTGAAGAAAGATCAAAGAATTATAAAGAAGTTGTTAAACTATCTACTACCGAATTTACAAAACACTCCGTAACATTAGAACAAATGACAGAGGCTGGCCTTTTAACTAACGAACAATTAAAAAAATTAAGCGATCCAAATGAGGGGATCCCCTTAACAAAAGTTACTTTTGAAAATTTAAACACAAAAATTCAAGAGCAGATTACCTCGCAAGGAACATTGATTGATTTGATGAAACAACAATCGGAGGCAATAAGGTTCTCTGAAGACTCCGTAAAAAGAGAAGTAAAAGCAACTTACACAAGAAACAAAGCTAATTTAGATACTGCTAAGACATTAGAAGACATTCAAAAGGCTGCCGATAAGGCGGGAATCAATTTTGGTGCTGTGTCCGAAACTGTCGAACAAATGTATACCAAAGAAGTTTGGCGAAGAAAAAAAGAAATTTTGAGTGAGGGTTGGTTTGAAGGAAAGAGAATAAAGACTTTTAAGGAGGCAGACGAAGCTGCCAAAAAAGAATTAAGAAAAAAACCTGAGTATCTAAAAAATTTAAAAGACGAAATAAATCTCAAACTCAGGTCTACAATGCAAATGAAAGAAGAGATTAAATTAAAAGCTGCTTTATTAAAATGGGATAGTTTAAAGCAAGCTAGGGAAAAGCTAAGAGAAATAAATCAAATGGAACTTTACGAAAAAGTTTCAGGATATTTTTTGGGAGCCGGAGATGACGTAGGCGAATTAACTAAGCGTCTTAATACTTTCTCAGAACAAGTTGAAACCTTTCAAAAGGGTGGTGGTGAAAAGTTTGCTCCAAAATTTCCTACTGCAGCAAAAAAAGATACAGGTGGAGCTGTATTTCCAGGAACTATTTTGGCTTCTCCTACAGGAGGAGTTTATGGAAAAGTAGGAAATCTTACTGAGTATCTTGTCAATCCAAAACTTCCATTGAGTGGTCAACTTCCATCGACAACTGAAAAGCCACCTCAAGTTATTGCAATGAAAGGTGATGTTATCATAGATGGTAAAAAATTAGGAAATGTTATTTGGTCGCAAGTAGGACCGATTGGAACTAGATAAAGTGGCTAATAAATTATTAGAAGATTGGAATCTGCAATTTAAAAAGACTATTGATTTGCAAGAAAAGAAGTATGAAGATATAGTCAACGAAGCAAAAGACAATCCATTTGAAATTAAATTTAAAAAACAAGTAGAAAATAAAGAGGTAGGTAAAACATACGAAGAAATAGTTGATGAACTCGAAAAGTTTGGTCCTGCCAAAATTATTGATGAAGCCAACGAAATATTAGCAAAAAGTTTGGCTGATAATATTTTTACAGATAGTAATACATTCATAGACTACTTTAAAAGTAATCCGAAAGCTCTAAGCAATTATCCAGTCTCAAAAGAAAATTATGATAAGACTTTAAAAACACAACAAGGTCAGGAAGCAATTGCTCAAAAAAAGACGCCTCTAACTTATGAAGAAGCTGCAGGTTTACCAAAAGAAAATATTTTTACAGATAAAAAAACATTTAAAGAATATTCTCAAAGTAAAGATCCAAAGAGAATAGATGATTATCCAATATCAAAAGAAAATTGGGATAAGAATTTAAGTACATCAAAGAAAATTACAGAACCAGGAGACACCGAAAAGAAGCCAGATTCATTTAAAGAAGCCTCTGATAAAAGAAATGATCTTGGTAAGACTGAGAATGTTAATATATATACAGACAAAAGAACGGAGACATTTGAAGCGTTTTCCAAAGATTATATTGCACCGAATTCAACAAAGTTAGATAACTACCCAATATCAAAAGAAAATTGGGATGTTATGGATAAAACTCAAAAAACAAATTCAAAAAATGCTAGATTAACTTATGAAAGCGAAGTTAATAGACCAAAAGATAATATATATTCTGAAAGCAATCCTGCGATAAAGAAAAGCAATATTCTTGAACAAGTTTGGGATTGGTTAGAGGTTATAACAAGAGAAATGGGAAGTGGTAAAGCAAACCTCGGTGGTGATATCATAACATTTAACTTACCAAAGTGGGCATCATTTACTTTAAGCCAAACATTATTGTACGCAATGAATCCTCAATTAGGAAAAGGTCAAATATATATTCCTTTTAATTATTATGCTGCAGCCTTTCCATTATTTAGAGGCAACATTCCAACAACTTTTGATGTTGCTCTGAGAGAAGTGGCTTCTGGTCTATCAGAATGGTTTCCTAATCAAACTGTAAGCATTCCTGATTTTCCTTCCGTACATAGAGTTGAAAGTGTTCCTAAAAGCGAAGATAATATTTACGGAACAAAGAAAAGAATAGCAACATCGATAGATCCTACAGGTTTAGTTAAAAAAGCAAAAGATATAATGGCACGCGTTTCTGCTTTTTCAGCTGGATATAAGCCTACAGGTTATCATGATTTAAAAGATACCATCATAATGGAAGATGGTTCTTCTTCCGAAGCTGTACTGGCCAGGAAAAGAGCTAATACGGTTGACGTAGCAGTTACAAAAAAGGATTATAGAGCAGGCGGAATTATTCCTGTAGAAAATAACAATGATGCAAGACATAAACTTTTAGAAGAATTATATCGAAATTTATATATCATATTCTTCTTTAAGGATTTAAGAACTTATCCAATGCAAGGTAAATCATATAACAATTATCTTGTGCTCAGAGCGTTTATTGATACCATTGGAGAAAATTTTGCTCCTTCTATTACAAGTGAGGGCTATTATGGAAGAACAGATCCTATAATGATTAGTGATACAAATGTTACCAGAACAATCAATTGTAATTTTAAAATAGTTTGTTTTTCGCCACAAGACGTAAAAATAGCATATCAAAAGCTTAATTGGTTGACAAGTATGGTATATTCTGAATACCAAAACGAAAGAGTTTATCGTTCTCCCATCATTGAAATGAGAGTGGGGGATCTTATTTGTGATATTGATGGTAATGGTATCCCTGGTAAACTGACATCCTTATCTTGGGATTATGCAGGAGCCATGTGGGAAATTGATGGTCCTAAAACTGATATTCCTGGAAGCGAAACTGAGAGTCGGCAGGTTCCTTTATTGATAAATATAACAACAAGCTTTCAGGCTTTCCATAGGAAACAAATTAAAGTTGAAAGAGGAATGTTTATGGATGATTATTTAAGAGGCTTTGGGGCAACAACACTTCACGAACAATTATTAACGGATTTAGAAAATTCGGAAATTTGGAAATAACTTTTGGAAATGTGAAAACCCAAAAGCCATCATTGGGAGTTGGGGGATTAAGCCCACCTTTTTAAAAGGGTATTAAAATGGCCAAGTCAAGATATTATAATAGTCCAATCGTCGATGATCATTTAGGGACAAGAACTATTCCTAAGTTGGATAAAACTAAAATTCCATACTTTCAATATAAAGTAGTCTTAGGAGATCGTTTGGATAAGTTAGCGCATCACTTTTACGGCGACGATAAATTGTGGTGGATCATAGCTTACTTCAATGATATTGGTTTTTTCTTTAATTTGGAACCAAATACAATATTATATATTCCAAACAATTTTCAAGATATAATCAACGCGTTATAAAAATGCCTGAAACTGAACAAAAACATAAAGTTAAGAAAAGGGTTACTACTAAATATACTTTGAACTCTCTTCAAAGTAATATTAAAAACTATACAAATATTAATAGTTTAAGCCCTTATGGCATTCCAATAAATTTTAATTGTATTTTATTTGCAGATAACTTAACTGAATATAAAAATATAAGAGATGTGGGAGTTACGTGGGGTACATTTACAAATGATGGCGGAATACCTTCTTATGCTATTCAATATTTTAGCAATGAAGAAATGGAGTTTGCAGAAGAAGAATTGTATTATGAGCGATGGTGGTGGTATCTAAATCTTATCATATTGCCTCAGTTGTTTCAAAAGAATAAAGATAACAAAGTTTGGTATTTTCTAATAAACAATAGCGGGGTTGCAAACTTCTTTTGGACTCCGTTAAATTCTGAGGAGGCCATATCTGGAAGACAATTTAGCTATTTCCTAAAGAATTTTGGAGAAGATAATGTTTATAAGGCAATAGAATTTGGCGAAACTGATTTAATATCTCCTTCAGCCAAAATGGAAGCTGAGGAAACAATTCCTAATTTGACCAAAGAAGAAAAAAAGCTTTTAATTAGCGAGTGTTCAAAAAAAGATGTTCCTCTATCGCTCGCATTGGCTGTGATACGTAAAGAAAGTTTATTTAATAAAAATGCAAGGGGCAGCTTAATTCCAAAAAGCTGGAAAAAAGTTAAGGATAAGATTGATAAGAAATATGAAAAATATTATAGAGCATATGGCTTGTTTCAAATAATACCATCTAATTTTCCTGAGCCAGATTTTACAAAGCCTGGTGAAATAAAAGGCGAAGGCCCAGAAAATTGGATAAAGTATTTTGAGCCTACTAATAACATCCCCCTAGGAATTAAAATACTATCTGATTTTATTGTTAAAAAGAAAGACTTAAGAGAAGCATTATACGCGTATTCGGGTATTACATCAGAAAGTAAAAAAGAAGATTCATTAAATAATTTATTTTCAAGTGGCAAAGGGCATTCAGGCAAACTATTAAATTGGAGAGAATTTGTCAGAAAGAATAATGCTACGCTCATTGCGATGGGCTATTTAGGTTCAAAGTTTGAAGATGAATGGTACAACGATCATGGTTTTAAAGAAGCGTTAGAAGAGGTTCGAGGCGCCAGAAGAAGCAATAGATATCAAATCTATTATAAATATCTTCCACAATTCCTTCCTAATAAAAAAGAGTTATCTTTTAAAGACAATTTTGGTGAAGTTATTTCTTTAAATGCATTTATCGAAAACTTCATTTCAATTTTTGAAGCTTCCGAAATAAAACTTTTTGACGATGATCATATTAGAAAATTTATTCTTTCTTTATATCGCAAGGCAGGCGAAACAGAAATTAAGGAAAAAATTAGTTTTTTAAAGAGCAAACTTAATCTTAAAGTTCCTCCCGCAGGAGAACTTGCTATTACAGCTCATCTTAAAAATATAATTTCTAAGCTATGTAATGAAAACTTAAGGAAAGATAGACAAGTAGTTACTGAAATCGTTGCTTCCTTCACCAGAAAAAAATATAGGGATCCCATATCCTCAGATCCTAGCAAAGAAGACTTAAAAAAATTTCTCACAATTGTTCCGCCGCCGCAAGAATATATTCCTGCCTCCTTATTTGATGAGAAGGGATCGCCCGTTGGCGATTCCGAAATTGAAGCTATGTTTGAATTCAGGAGAAGTTACTTTGAAGAGAAGCAAAATATAGATCCTCAAATTTTAAATAGTGCGTTGCCCTACATTCATGTTGATATTGTAAATCCTACAGAATGGTTAGCTACTCCTTCCTCAGATGAATTTGAAAGGACATTCATGTCCTATGGACAGACACAAGCACCAATATTTGAATCTGTTGAAAGTGGTAGATATGGAGATAGACCCATTGCAGCATTTAAACAATTAACTGTTCGCAGAGAAAGTACACAGACAGGATTAACAGAAATATCATCTATTACACTTTTATTCTCAATATTGAATTCGGATGCATTAATAGATAATTCTTTCTTACTAACGTTAATGACTGCCGGTTCTATTTTTAGAGCTACCTACGGTTGGTCAATACAAGAACAACTTGGTGATCTCAATAGCATCATATGTATCGTCAACAATATAGAAGCCGAGACAGATGAAAAAGGATTGATTAATATAACCATTAATGCAACTGGCTTCTTGGCGCACCTAAGAAGTAGCATGTTAATATCGCCTTGTTCAAACGATTCAATCCTGAGAGAATATTTAAAAAAGATATCGGACGATTTAGAAAAAGCAAAGACAAATAAAGATGAACGACAAACTTTAAACGAGGATGGAAGAACAACATCCTCAGAGGGCAGTGAAAATCTGTCTGGATTAACAAAAGCACAAAATGAAATTTCTACTACTAAAGCTAAATCGGAGGCTCTACGCTATGCTCAAAATCAATATTGGATTAATTTTTTAAAGAAACAAATAGGCAGATCACCGAGTAAATCTTTTATAAAATTTGGCGATTTTATAACTGAAGTTGTAGAAGGAACATTTGGTAAAAAAACAAAAGTAAGATTTGGAATGTTTAATAGAAATGCTGGACATGCCTTTAATCGTCATTTAAATAGGGCATACATTCCGATTAAAGCTATCACTAACTTATTGATAGAGGTTGAAAAGAAAGGAAAAGAAAAGGGCATGATTAACTTTGCAGATGCTATTGATGTTGCTATGGAAACCGCCTTTTCCGTTGACCTAATATATCTTTTAGATTTAGGATCTGATGAAGTAAACGATCTAAAATTTTTAGATAAGATATATAGCAACGGTACTTATAGAAAAAAGTATTCTGACTTCTTTAAAGAATTTTATAAAAAGAATGCCATTGTTCCGGCGGATGCGAGATACGTGGTTCAAGAAGAAAAAGATGGCACCATGATTTTTACTTTCTTTGATCAAAATAGAAGATTACAAATGCTTATAAGTGAAAGCGAAAAGATCGCCAAGACAGTAAATGGGAAAAATAATGAAAGGGTAGCCACAGAATTTTTAGCTGAAGATATACTTGCTTCACAGGTTTCGCAAGATCAAAAAAAGAGTTTACTTGATATTCCTGTTCTTTGGATGGGTAGGGAAAGTTCTCTTATTAAAAGAATAACAATAAAAACTGAAAGAGCATCAGAAATAGCAGATATTGTTGCCGGACACACTCTTCAGAGAGTGATGAAAGGGCAACCGGGTACAGAAACTACAACGAGCGGTATATTTGAAGAGACTCTCTTAAACATCTTATATCGAACTGGTAACTTAGAACTCTTTGGGGAAACAGCTATAAAACCATTTGACTTCTTCTATATTGCAACAAATATGCCTTTTTGGAATGATTTTTATTTTGCTACAGCGGTTACACACGAATTAACCAAAACTAATTTTAATACTTCTGTTGACTTCTTAGCTGCATCGATAGCAAATATTTCTACCATAAAAAAATAAGTTGGCATTTTTTCTTTGTTATATTATAATAATAATCGATGAAGACAAAAACTTTAACTCACAAAGGAGAACAGCTATGAAGAGTTACAAAGAACAGATTGAAGAACCCATTGCTGCTACATTGACAATCACAATTCAACTTGATGAACCTGAATTTGAAGCCGAGAAAACTGCTGCTGAAATCGCAAAAAAAGTTTCCAATTTCATATCAAAAGAATTCACGAGCATGAATACCGTCTCTGTCGACTCTGTGGGATACTAATACTCACAATCTTCCCAAACAATCCAATAAAATAAGTTGGCTTCTAAATTAGCTCATGCTATAATATAAGTATGAGAGCAATAAAGACTAAGAAAAAAAGAGCTGTAAATTATAAGTGGTTAGGCCAAGGTGAAAGAAAGTTGCCAAAATATTTTAAAAACAAGCTTGTGTCTTTAAATTATAATATAGATTGTGATATTTACCACCTTGAAGAATTTGGTGAACAAGTTGTAGAGATAATTGATCAGCATTGCTTTTTGGTAGAGAGAACTACCAGACATGTATTAATGGTTGAAAGAAATACAAATACAAGGTGGACTGGAGAGCATTATTGGGAGGAAGAAGATGGTTTTAATATTGGAACCGTTGTATTGTATGCATATGACACTGGAACCTTTTTACATGAACTTGCTCACCACATAACGGATATATATGCCAAAGATTCTTTACATGATGAAAGCTTCAGATATTTTTTTATGTTAATTCTAACACTCGCCCACAAGGAGGAAGGCGAGTTATATCTTAAAGTGACACCAGAATTCAAAAAACTTATCTCAATTTTACCTCAAAGAAGAACTTATTACGATCCAAACTTCCTACTTAAACTTGATTTCACATTTGTCTAATTAAAATTTAAGCTTTTGTAATGTTGTTATATAATAAAAAGTATGATAAAACTATTAACAATCTCGGATTATCCTCTTCATTTTAGTGGTGTAGCGCATCAAACGAGGCTTATTTTAGAAGGTTTATTAAAAACAGGTAAATACCAAATTGTTTCTTTAGGCGGAGCAAAAGATCATCCTAACTATGAACCTCAAAAAATTAATGAGAACTGGACAATCTATCCCGTAAAAAATTATGGAGATGGGCAAGTTTTAAAGAAAGTTTTGTATAGTGTGAAACCAGATGCTTTGTGGTTTATGACAGATCCCAGATACTTTATTTGGTTATGGGAAATGGAAGATGAAGTTCACCAGTATTGTCCTTTATTATATTATCATGTTTGGGATAACTATCCTGCTCCCAAATTTAATAGTGTCTTTTATGAAAGCACGGACTTTATAGGTTGCATCTCAAAACTAACCTACGATATTGTTTGTCAATTAGGTTTTAAAAATAAAGCTGAATATATTCCTCATGCGGTTGATTCAAATGTTTTTAAGCCAGCAGCGCAAAAAGACATTGATGAATTCGTTGGCAAGGCCTTTAAGAAAGAACATAAAAACAAATTCAAAATATTGTGGGATTCTCGTAATGGAAACAGAAAATGTATCACTACTGCTTTAAGTGTATTTAAAAAATTTAACAACAGGATAGGAAGAGATGCCATATTAATATTGCATACTAATCCATTAGATCCTGAGGGACCCCAAGTTTTTGAAGCTATTAACCATTTTGACAATAAAGACGACATTATATTATCAATTCAGCCTATGCCCTATGAACAAATGAATTTGTTATATAATGCTTGCGATTTCCTTATATCAACGTCAAATGCGGAAGGCTTTGGTCTAAGTTGTGTCCAAATGCTTACAATAGGGAAGGAAGTCGTAATTCCTCTGACAGGAGGTCTCCAAGACCAAATAACCTGCAAAAAACATTGCCCGGAAGTTTGCCCAAAAGGTTTTGAAAAAGAACCTAAAGAAGGTTGCAAAGGTTATGAGTGGGGCAAAGGAATCTCAATTACAAACAAATATTTAATTGGTTCTCAAGTGACACCTTACATATACGAAGATCGTTTTGACGAAGAAGATTTTGTTAGAGGAATGCTCAAAGTTTATTATGCAAACAAAAATTTAAAGAAGCAAGAATTAAAAGAGCGTAAAGAAATGATTAGGAAATGGTCCTCATCTATTTTTTCAATTGATAAAATGGTCAATAGTTGGGATAAAGCTATCGAAGATGCAATTACAAAATTTAAAGATTATCAGGGTTATAGGATAAAGAAAATTATATGATGGACACAGATAAAATATTAATTCTTAATCATATCCAAATAAATGTCGATAAAGTCAAAGAAGATACAACCCTGAGCTGGTCGATTGACGCTATTAATGAATTGATAGTAAACGGTAAAATTAAGTTATACACAATACCGGTGATTGGCAAAAAGAAAGCGCCCGCATGCATATTTTTAAAACCTACAAGGAGCAGCTATGACTGATATATTTTCAAAAGAAAGTATTAAAAATCAAATTTGCGTGATGTTACAAAAAGAAAGTATGGGGCGTTACAAACTTCATCAAAAATTTAGTTATGATTTTGCTACCATTGATGAATTGTGCAATGAATTGATAGCAGAAGGAAAAATTAAATCTGTTATGTTGGTTAAAGAAATTCCTCAAGAAGAAATTTTATATGTGGTAAATGAGGAAGAAGAGAAAAAGATTTTAGAAAAATATGAGGCAGTTAGCAACCTATTGAAATATCTCGCTGAAAAGAAAAAAGAAATTAATGACGGTTTATATACTTTAAGTGAGATGGTATTAATAAACTCATTGATAGACGATATCAAAAATAAAATCCATGAAAATTTTGAAGGGTTTCTAAATGAATAAATTAAAAACAATAATAAGAGCTCCTTTATTAACTTGTAGTGGCTACTCTGAACTATCAAGAGATGTATTTAAGTATCTAAGTAAAGATGAGCGCCTTGAAATATTTGCCGATCCTGTCTCTTGGGGCAATGCTTCTTTGTGGTACGGTAATAAAGAATTGAGAGAAAAAATTATAGCAGCTTCTCAAAATCATGTTGAATATATAAAAGAACAAAAAGAATATGACATAAGCATTCAAATATTTACAGCGGTAGAATTTAAAAAGTTAGCAAAAGTAAACGTGGGCATAACAGCAGGGATCGAAAGTGATTGTGTTTTGCCCTCCTGGAATGAATACAGCAATAATATGGATCTTCTTGTTGTTCCTTCAATCCATTCAAAGGTAGCATTTGAAAATCAAAAGGAAATAGAATTAAAGGTTCCAGTTTACATTTGTCCGTACGGTGCTGACATAGAAAAATTTGAAAGTGTTTCAGTTGAAAAACTTCCTGACAATTTAAAGTTTTCAACAAAATATAATTTTTTGGCTGCTGGACAGTGGATATTTGGCAATGTGGGTGAAGATAGAAAACAATTTGGTCTTCTCATTAAATTGTTTTTAGAAGCGTTCAAAGATAGAAGCGATGTTGGCTTAATACTTAAAACCTTTAAATATAAGAATAGCATTTTAGATTTTCACCTAATAAAAAAACAAATTTTAGAAATTAAAGAGACGGTTAAAGCAACTACTTATCCAGCTATATATCTTGTTCATGGCTACTTACCTCTCGAATTGATGATTAAATTATATAAGCATCCAAGAGTTATAGCCTATATCTCGCCTTCAAGCGGTGAAGGATATGGTAGACATTTCATTGAGGTAGCTATGTGTGAGAAACCTATTATGTGTGTTTATTGGAGTGGACAAACAGACTTTTTGGATGAAGACTTAATTATAAAGATTCCTTATGAATTAAAACAGATTCCTCCAATATATCCGCAGGCTATGCCTGCATTCTTTAATCCTAATTCTAAATGGGCTTATCCTAAATTTCAAGAGATGGGCGAGCTCATGCACAAAATTGTTAACGATTATAAGAATGACAATTATCAGCAATACAAAGACAACGCTAAGAAATTAAAAGAAAACATCAAAAGTAAATTAAATCAGGAAGCAGTATATAGACAATTTTGCGATAAAATTTGTGAGACTGCAACAAAAATCTTGACAAAATAATAATTTTAAGTTATAATAAAAGTATGATAAAAGAAAATTATTCTATGGAAAGAGCTGTCCCTACTGAATTCTTTGAGTGGGTTGAAAAGATTTTGGACATTTCTGACTATCAAATTCATTATCATTCGCACATAAGCTTTCGAACAGTTGAAGAACTATTGTCTTACTTGCCAAAAAGTATAAAGTTAATCAAAACTTATAATCGCACAAAAGAACTATCTTTTCTACAGGAAAGAGATTATAGTGCGAATGATGATGAAGACGACGAAGACGAAGATGATGATGATTGCGTGAGATCTGTTACGAGTGCAAATGTTTGCAATCAATTTCGTCATAAGGAGCCAACCGGATATTATTTTGTTGATAGGCAAGCCTGTTACATTTTCGACGACACAAAGAAAAAGAGCAAAATTTTAATTGCTATTTTTCAAGAACCTGGCACACCACGCAGATTTTCATGTATCGTTCATACAAAACATTCATACGATGAAATTCATAAAATTTTCTCTAAAGCATACGACAAGTATATTAATAGAGCTAAGACAATTATTGTTGTAAAAGATTATTCTATCACAGCAAAACCAGTACCAAATGTTAAGTTGGATGAAGTCTTTTTAGATAATCACCTCAAAGAAGATATATTAAATAATATTAATCAATTTTTTGTTTCAAAGGAACTTTACAAAAAATGGAATGTTCCGTGGAGAAGAGGCGTAATGTTTATAGGCAAGCCTGGAAATGGTAAAACAATGCTCGTAAAAGCGTTGGCGCATGACTTGCCCTATAAGATAGTTTTATTGGAAGCAACTGCTAAGACTGAGTCCGACGACATAGAGCGTTGGTTTGATAAAGCAACAAAAGTATCTCCTTCCGTTGCTGTCATTGAAGATTTAAGTCAATTATGGCACAATCCAAACGTATCAAAATCTTTCTTTCTAAACTTATTAGATGGTGTTATTAAGCGTGAAGGAGTCTTTATCGTAGCAACAGACAATCATCCTGAAGAATTGGATCCTGCCTTAACTCAGAGACCATCTAGATTTGACAGAGTATTTTTCTTCAACGATCCTTCAAAAGAATTGAAGAAGCAATATATGGAAAAACTTGCGCAAGGAAAGTTTTCAGCCGATGCAATAGACACAGTTGCAGACTTCAACATGTCCTTTGCATTTTGTAAAGAGATCATAATCAATGCCTTCTTTAAATTGCTCTCTGGTTCCAGTAAAGGAAATGATGAAACTCTTTTAGAATCTTTTGAAGAATTGAAAAAGCATTACGAAGAAAGTGAAATAGCTTTCGCCAACATGCAGAAAAACAAAAACAAAAAAGTTGGATTTGGATCTTAAAATTAAAGTGCAGCTATTTCTGTAATGAATTGAAGCAAATATTTGTTGAGCTTGTCTTTATTATCAATAGAATTAATAATGTCGTTATGATATTTTTGAAGAACTTTGAGCGCTTCTGCAACAATCTTTCTTGTTTCCTCGACCTCGATATGACCTACAAAAAAGGTTTTATTAAGCTCAATAGATGTTTTAAAAATATTAATGCGTTTGTCGTTACTTTCAGTAATATGACCACAAAGACAATGTCTTTGTTTTATTATATTGTCAACAGAGTAGCAAGTACAAATACATCGTACGCGAGCAATTCCAGGGATTTCCGGATAACCGTACAGAAATAAAATAAGATTTTTTTCTTTCCTATACAATTCGAGTATCATTAAATTACCACAAAGTCGTCGGAAGCATCATTGTTGACGTCACAGTTAAAAGAAAAATCAACTGAAAAATCGACCGAGCCCTTTTCTTTCTTTTTCTTCATGTCTTCTTTACGATCTTTGTCTGTCTTATTGTAATTCGGTTTCTCAACTATGTCCTCAACTGAAGGCTGAACAAAAATGTAATTCATATAATCTCCTTATGTAAACGTCTCAATCTATTTTTATTATAATATATTATTAAGTAAACAACAACTTTTTTGTATATATTTTTATCGTGAATGAATATAAACAGGTCGTCCGATTAATAATTAAATATTTAAAAGAGGCAAGCACATCCGCAAATTTAAAAGGTTATATTACTCCTCTCGGAATGAAAACGGCATGGGATAAAAAAACTAAGAAGAGACATCCTTGGGCAAAATATGGTGGTTCGCAAGAAGGTGAAGACTATCCGTATGATGATAACAAAAGAAGGGCTCCAAGAGAAAAGGGAACAAATATTCCCACAATGAAACCCTACCGCAAGCTTTCTTTAAAAGAGATCATTGGATTATAAAAGATGACTTCCAACAATAGAATATCCTTGATTTACATCAAGTTCTTCGAGTTGTGCAACAGCATTAGATAAAAGTGTTACTAAAATTAATATTGACCTTGAGGATAACTTTTTGTTCTGTTTAATATCTTCTAACATTTCCTTTTTAAGCAGCGGCAGTTCTTTGGATATTAATTTAAAGACAGTAGAAGGAAAACCGTATTGCCATTCATCTATAGGTAAATAAATTCTTTCGCAGAGCTCAAACATGTTAAATTCAGACCAATCAAATCGTTTATCCATCTGGTTGAAGTTTAAAAGGAAGCTGTCATTACCATTTACTTTATAAATGTCAATTTGTTTCATGAGCATTCCTTAGAAAAATTGCAATCTGGGCTTATGCAATAACGACATCCACCTTCATTCAGCAAAGTGTCTTGTTTGCATTGTGGGCATTGTTCTACCATTCCTTCACTACTACCTTCAACTTCTTTTCCTTTTTTCTTTCTGTTGACGAACTTTTCTAAACAATAGCCTAAAGCATAGGGAATAGAATGCATATAAATACTTCTTTGTAGCTCTTCGTCATATGTCCAGCAGCCCTGCGGACCTTTTATCTTCTTTAACTTTTCAATTATGAATGTAATATCTTTTGAAACTCTGAATAGGGCAGAGAGCATTGTTGTCAAAGCTTTCAGTTCTGTATCATCTTCAATCGAATATGAATTGACAAATACTTCAAATGGCATTTCAGATTTTTCGGTCAAAGGATTAATTGTGATATATAAGTTTGTATCCTTCTCCACTTTAAACTTGTAAGTAAATCCCTTTAGAACCATAGGTCTCTTTGCTTTTTCACTCATTAATATCTCCGTAATATCTACTACGTACTTTTATAACCTTCATCCACCGCACATTTTTCACAGAGTGTTTTGTACCAACTACCTCTTTTACACATATCTCCATCCTCACCACAAAACTCACACACTTTGGAAGATATATCTTCAGCATGTTCTATCATTCTTTGTGCGGCCTTATCTCCTCCAGAATAATAAAAGCATAAAGTTCCAAACTTCTCTTTTACTTGCGCAGCAACAACCTGAGAAGTTCCTTCTTTGTCAATCCAAGTTTGTAGAGCGTCGCATAAAGTTTCAAGGATCCAAGCCCAACCATCACCACATTCGAAACCAAAACTCATTAAATTTTCTGTTATTGGTCTCTTCCTACCTGCAAAAATTTTTGGATATTTTTCAAATATCTTTTTTTCAAGTTCTTTCCTCATAAAATTCTCCTCTACTAAAAAAGCGTTTAAAACCATATTTAAAATATCTGTTTAAAGTATGATATTCTCCGATATAACTCATCTAAAATGTTTAGCCATAGTAACGTGTAGGTTTCAAAAAATGCAGAAGAAAAAGATTTTCAATTTCTTATACATTTTATAATGATGTTGTACAGTTACTTAGTATTTTATTCACTTCTAAAGTTTCTTCACCTTCTAAAAGGGTAGAAAATAATATAATCTTTGCTCCCATTGTCAATCTACCTTTATTTTTTTTTAAGGCTTTCAAGTATGACTTCCTTAGATGCACTTGTTCATAACAAAAAGCCTCCAACTTTACTATTAATATTATACGATCTTTTAAAGCCTCATCTAACTTAAAATTCTCTTAGACATAAAAAGTTATCTAATAAAACCCTCAATACTATTTTGTTTTTTTGTGACATATTTTTTTTATATTTCTTTTTTATCAAACAGACCACTTTCTTTACAGTTCCATGTAAAGAATGCCAATCGTGATTATGAAAAGATTCAGCCAGCGTAAATTGTATAATCGGTTTTACAATAGTGTCAACATAATCAGATGAGACCCTTGGCTTCAGTCCAGAATATATAAAATTATAAACAAGGTTATCATGGTTGCATAAGTTGTTTTCCTCATCTTCCTCACAGGAACATATTGTGTCGTTATTTGAGTTAGAATGAACCAAAGCAACAATGTGGGTGACCTTTTCTTGTTTTTTCTTAAAAGAGAATACTTTAACTAACATTCTTAAGCTTCCTATATTCCTCATTAATATTATTATAACTTACAAACAAATAAATAACAACTTATTTTCGTTAAAGGAGGAAGGGTTAGACTCAGAATCGAACTGAGATTTCCAGAGCCACAATCTGGCGTCTTAACCGTTAAACTACAGACCTATTTTCTTTTAAAAGAACAAGTACTGGCGACAGGATTCGAACCTGTAAGACTTTCGTCAATAGTTTTTGAAACTACCGTGTCTGCCATTCCACCACGCCAGCATTGAAATCATAACTCATAAAAGTCGTTATCAACTTAAATAACATTTTATTGGACAATTTACCATTGTTAGATTTAACATCATCAATTATTTCGTCTTTAAGCAGCTTTAAAACTTTGTAAAGTTCTCGTAACGGAGTCTGTCTTGGCCAATCAAAAAAGAAGCTGGCAACTTCTTTATGAGCAGCCATGTTAAAATTACCGTGTGAACAGGCAACAAAATTAGGTTTCCAGCAAGTACATAAATATGCAATCGGTAAAAATTCAAAAGGAGAATCCTGCGGAAGATATAAAAAAATGTGTCCATCTAACGTCAATGCTAATTTGTTCATCATACTTATATTATAATATATAAATTTTCAAAGAATAACTTTTTTATGAGAAAAGGAAGAAGAGGCTGGCGAAGTTGGATTCGAACCAACGATGAGGTT
>Ga0180007_10003857_pt1 | contig 16305 bp, 7 predicted proteins | sample MM_PC_MetaG_FD_121122 | JGI IMG/M metagenome (GOLD analysis project Ga0180007, IMG submission 121122) | Groundwater microbial communities from the Aspo Hard Rock Laboratory (HRL) deep subsurface site, Sweden - MM_PC_MetaG | ecosystem: Environmental > Aquatic > Deep subsurface > Groundwater... | reverse complement strand
GAGCGCGACCCGCAAGTCGCCCCATTATACCAAGCACCGCCCGCAAGCAGCTTCACATCGCCATAAGAGCCCTGCCTGTAAAGTGACCCCTTCGCTCCAGGCAAATTATAATAATCCCATGTGGGTATATCAGTAGTACCACTGAGAGAGGTAGCCACCGTTTCGGCAGCCCCGGATACTGTAACGGAATGAGTGTGTCCTATGGGGGCATCAAACCGATATGATGTGTCCGCCAACCACTGCCACATAGCACCGCAGGCGTCCTCAACGCCAATATTACTAATCATCCTGCGTCCAGCCGTATCGCTATGGCCTCCGGTTGTCACGGGGTCGGCAGATCCACTGATATTAGTCTCCTCGTTCGAGCCGGCAGCGATGGCCTGGAATTCGCTATCGGATAACAGCTGCTTTTTGACTGCATGGAAATCGTCTACAAAATCCAACCAGTCTCTCGTATCGGACACAGTCCCGCCGTTGACGGATGAGGTGGAGGCCCCAGTGCCGCTGGCCAGATAGATATCCACCCAGATTCCGGCCTGCTCAGACCACACCATGCCGGCTGGGCTGGAGCGAGGCCGGTGCTTGAGATCCCAGATAGAGGCGGGAAGGACGTCACCTATCAGATACCCCGTAAGGGTATGGCCGCCTATAGTCCCGACAGACGCGCAAAGCAAATGAAAACCACCTATTTTTATTGAGGTATCCGCATCGTAGGTAGTTGGCCACGTAGAATTCTCAGAAATGACGAAATCAAGTGCATTGCCGCTTGTGACACCTGACACGGCATAGACGTAATAATCCGTCCCGGCGGTTGTGGTCCCGGAATCGAGATCTGTGGCTAAACTGAGATTGGTGTCGGATTCCAGGATATAGGTATCGGAGCCGATTTTGAATGGAATAATATTGCTACCCTTGATAGTGACCTGAATATGGTCTGTTGAATGTGCCTCCATAATCCGAAGCGTCTTGTCAGATAAAAAAGCAACCACCTTAATCAAATCATCAGGGACCTGGACTTCCCTTGACCCGCTTTGCGAATCAAATCGATTTCGCCCAGTCCAATCATTATCTCGTTTTAAAAGGGAGAGGGCCGATTTGACCACTCGGGCCGCGTAGCGATCGCCGTTGGCGCTATAGGACGGCATGGCAAAGGCCACGCCGATCAGGACGAGCAAGGTCAGTAGAAGTATCTTTTTTCTCATAATCTATCCCTCCCTTACGGCTTGGCCGCGTAGCAATCGATCCGGACGCTGATGGCGCCCAGGGCGTTCATGTTGAGGTTCTTCAATTCGACCTGATTAAGCTCCCTGTAATCCCCTTCCTCGAGGGTCAGGGATGACGCCTTGGTGATGGCGGATCCGTCCTTGGTGTAGAAGACGGAGTTCCCCGAGGCGCCGGCGATGTGCATCTCGGCGTACCGGGTGCCCTTGGGTAAGGCGACGGCGCTGTCGTCCGTTGCCGTTGTGCTGGTTCCGGAGCTGGCATTCAGGGTGTAGATGAGGCTCTTGATAATGGCCGGGGCGAACTGGCTCCGGACCTGGTCGTCATAGCCGGCCTTCATCTCCACCTCGGCCAGGCCGTAGGGGGTCGCTCCTGAAGGGAGAAAATAGGCCCGGAGGTAATTCCCCTGGGGGAGTTGGATCCTTGTTTCAAAGGGGCTATTACCGGAGTTAATGGCCAGGGCGGTATAGACCGGGATAAAGTCCACCGACGCAAAGGCCGCGGCCGTGTTCTCATCCGCCACCTTGACGTAGACGGCATGGGTCGTCCCGCTCGAAAAGTCCGTCAGGCCGGAGAGGTTATAATAGACGGAGGATATTTGATACGTGTCGACATCCTTCAGCTTAAAGGAATACATCCCGTTATACTGGCTGATGTCCACGGTCCAGATATCGCCCTTGATCTTGTCCGGCCCGGTGGTGACGGCCATGTTGGAGACGCCCGAGACGGCCAGGTCTTTTCCGCTGGTCGTGGTGACGCCCGAGACCCCGTAATAGGTCGCCCCGGTTGTGGCGTTATACTGGTAGATCTTGAACGTGTGGGCCGTGCCGGCGGCGGCGGCAGGCAGTCCGCAGTAGGCAGTCAGCAAAAAGATACAAAGGATTAATAAAATTGTTTTTCGTTTCATCGGTGCCCTCCATTCAGGGATGACGTTTTTAATATAACGGTTTCTTGGCCTGGATCATGGCCCGGCGCTTGTCGTATATCAAACCGCTTAATTCCGAGTTCTCCCGCTTCATCTGCTGGGCGGCCATCTGCCGGTAACCCTGGATCACGTCCTTGATCATGGCGGCCTTTCCGCCCTCGGGGCCGTCGCTCATTCCCTTATATTGTGCCGTTTTGATCAGGGCCATTAAGGCCTCCTTGCATCCCAGGCCCGTGGATGGGTTTTTATAGGCGTTGCCGGCCATCTCCACATACCGGCTGTATTCCTGGGGAGTGAGGGGGACCTCCTCGATCGTGCGGGTGGGCATGCTGATTCGTGCGCGGAGGCGTATGATTTCCTCATCGATGGGCGCCGATTTCTTCTTGCTCGTATAGACGGGGCTCATGATATTTGGACCGAGGCCTGGGGATAGCAGGATAGGGTCGCCCCACAGGTTACGCCGCGGGGGTAGATCCTTACTCCAGCCGGGCACCCTGGACCGGATCTGATCCAGGATGGAGCGGGCATCGCTCAGGGTCGGATCAAGCGTTCGTTCGAGTTGCGCCACCCCGGTCGGGATCACGGTGCCGATCAGTTTTTGGACATATCGCTCCCCATAACGGTCCGGATCGCTCATGACTTCAAAAAATTCCGTTACCCCTCGGAGGTAGGTTTTACTGGTTATGTTCCTGGCCACACTCATTACGATGGCCGTGGCGATATCCTCTGCATCCAGCTGGTCCCGTTGACCGATGATCTCCGCCGCATCCGCTGCCATCCCGAAAAGCGCCCCCAGGGGCTCCAGCCGGGCATAGGAATAATAGGTATCGCCGATCTTTAGGCTGTAGGGCTGCCATCCGGTCTCCCTCATGTGTTTCTTTAGCTCCGGTTCCTGGGGACCGCCTCCGGTTATCAGGCCTTCGGCGGCCATGGCCACGACCGAGGCCATGACCATACTGCCCATGGCCATCCGTGCAAGGGCCAGATCGGCCCTGGCGCCGCCGGCCATGATATCGGCACGGACCCTTTTGTTGGCAAAGCCCAGAGGGGTTCGCTCGATAGTGAAATTCATGATATTGACGGGCGTCCTGACAAACGGCATGATCAATTTTAACCAGGGGCGCTCCACTCCGGCCCTTGCGAGCTTCGCCGCCAGGCCGTCCAGCTTTCCGGTAAAGGTCTGGTATCTTGCATTATCCATCGCGGCCAGTCGGATCTCGGCCGGAGGATTATTCAGGATCTCCTGGATCCGCACGGCCGCGTCCCTGCCTGAAAGACCTTCCATGTTGGCCGCTCGGGTGGCCTGGGCATGGAGCTCCATTCGATACCCGACCGATTTGTAAAACTCATCCATCGTCATCAATAACCTGCCGGGCGATCTTATCGCTCCGCCCAGTCCGTCGACGAACTTTCCGAGGGTCTCGTTTTCTATCCCCAGCGCCTCGCTGCTGATGGCCCGCTGCCTCCTGCTCTCGATCTTGCTATAGATATCCTGGGACTCCCCCGTCTTCAACGCCTGCCAGGCCAGCCTCAGACCGTCCTTGGCCCCTTCCACCATGCCTCTACATTGGGCCATGGCCTCGGCCTCGGTGATCTCATTCGAGCCGTGCAATCTTCCAATCTCGGCGGCCAGAAAACGCTCCGGGATCTGCCATAGGGCGACCAGGCTATTGGATACGGTATTGACGACATGGGTCTGGGGGCCGGTCAGGAGCGCATTGATCCAGGCCTCCAGGAACACATCCCAGATGCCGGCCTTCTGGGAGTCCCGGATTAATTTATTCTTCTGGGCCGGGGTCTCCAGCTCGGTCAGCCGCTCCACGATATCGTCGATACTGTGCCTGCCGCCCAGGGCGTCGAGGGTCTGGTTGATCTCCTGGATATTCCTGGGTGTCTGCCCGGCCAGGATCCGGAGGGCCTGGAGCGCTCGCCCGGCCTCGGCGATGGCGCCCGATACCTGGGTCTGGATGGCGTAATGGAGGGTAATCTTCTTTTTAAATTCTATACGATCCAGGTCGGTTCCCTGCCCGGATCGGATCTTTTTACGCAACGTCTCGATGCCATCGGCGGATGTGTTCTGGAGTAGCCTGGCCGCGGTGATCTCTTCGCTGCTTAATGCCTGGCCGCGCCGGCGATTGATCAATTCCCGGACCGTCATGCCGTTTTCTTCGGCATATCTCAGGGTCTCCTCGTTGGTGATGGTATTTCGCCGGGCCTCGTTGATGTCCTTGGTGGCGATCTCCCCTATGCGCTGCAGGGCGATCTTGATGTCGTCTTCGCCTTTGATATTTTTAAGGGCGATATTGACGGCCCGGTCTGTCCTTTCCGCCATATCGTGCTGGATATATTGATCCACCAGGTCGCTGTTGAAGATATCGGCCAGGGGCCTGCCGGATCCCATCTGGCCATAAAGGTTCTCCTGGGCCTCCCGGACCTGGTATTCGCCGGCATCTCCTGGTTGTGTCGTAATGTCATAGATTACCGATTCCTCGCTGACACGATAAGGCCTGAAGCTCTCCCGTAATTTCCCCTGGGTATATTTGTGATCCGGATAGGTACCTGCGCTTTTCAGCGATGTAGAGGCATCGTCTCCGAAGGCCTCCACGCCATAGACAATATCTTCCAGCACCCCCCGCTGGATAAGATACTGTTCATTTTCCGGACTTATGGGTCGGATCCCTCCCCGGGATTCCCCGTAGGCCAGGACCATACTCGATCCAAACGCCCTGGATTGACCCCGTATCCAGTTGGCAGCCTCCAATGGATTATTAATTAGATTGACCGGCATCTCCTGGATGGCATTAATTTTTCCTTCTGCATTACGATAGATGATGGTAACAAAACCCTCAGGTGATTTAATCCTCCTGCCTATTTTCGCAACATCTTCCGGGCCGGTTACGGTGCTGCTTAAAAACTCATTAGATATGGATGGCTGTAAAAGGGGATCCGTAATCCCTTTTGGTACATGGAGGGGCATGGTATCCCCCACGATATTTGGCCCCATAAGGCTGTCCTCTCTTCGGATCACATGATATTTATCAAAGTCAATGATCACATGGGCCAAAAACCCGGGCACGTTCTGGTCTATATCGTGTGTTAAACCGGCATCCGCAGTACTGCCGTCGGTCCTGCCGCTCGGATGATTATGGAGCATATAGTATCCGTCCGCCCCCAGCCGCTCCATGCGGCCTTTCATCGTATGGTAAAACCTTACCTGTTCGGCGCGGCCGATAAAGGGTTTCACAAAATTGGGCATCCTGGACGTAATCCCCTCATGGGCCACGATCTTTCCGTCCTTGACATAGAAAAGCCTCAGGGTCTCCAGCCGGGGATCCCGGTACACCTGGGCCAGCACGGCCAGGTCATCGGCGCTTTTTACGGTCTGGCCTCGGAGGTCTACCCTCCCGGTGTCGGCCATCTCCTCGGCGATGGCGACCCCCAGGGTCCTGACACCCGATTCCGTCTTGGGCAATTTGCCGGCGACGCTCTCGGCCTCCAGCAGGGCCGTTGCGTTCAGATAGTCTCTGAAGAGATCCGTCTGTAATTGCCGGCCGAAAAGGTTCATCTGCTCGGCCACGGCCATGGGGTTCCCAGGGTAGGCGGCCAACAGATTGTCGAAGAAATTCGATTCTTCGTGAAATCGTCTCTGGCTGCTCCTGACATAATTCTGGTAGGCCCGTTCCCATTTATCCCTATTTGAGGCTATGTCCTTTTCATATTCCGAGACCTGATCTGCCGGTATGCGCCCGTTATTCTGCGCCTGGAGGCTCCGCCATTTTTCATAGACCTGGTGGCTGTCCTTGTCGGCCAGTTGCCGGCCTTCGGGGAAATGGATCTGGAATTCCGCGATATGGCCCGAGGGGAGCCTCAAGAGGTAATTGATCCCCCGGTACCCGCCCGGCGTCGGGGACTGGAAGTAATTCTCCTCCTCGATGATCTCAAACCCTTTTTGCCTTAATTGATCTTCGATGACGGGTTTCTGGGCGTAGGGATCGTCGTCGATCCGGCCGCCCAGGTAGTCCGTGATGCCGTCCGGGGTGAGATTTTTCTGCCTCAATTTCTCATCGATCCGGGCGGGATCTTTTACTCTCGCCTCGGCCCGGCCGCCCACCTGGGCGGCGATGGCCTCCAGGTTGGCCAGGTATTCGTCATAATCCTTTTGCGCCTGGGCCAGGTTATCGTCCACGGTCCTATGCGGTTGCTGCTTGACAATCGTTTTGGATGGTGTTATGCTTTTATCAGGAGGTGATGATATGTCCCGACTCGCACTATATGACGGTAAGATCGTCCGGGTGGTCAAAGACCCCTCCGGAGACCTCATCGCGGAGGCCCGGGCCGACGACGGCACCTGGGCGCCTGCCCCGGGTATCGGCCCTGTGGATGTGGATTTTGACGGCATGGCCATCGATCCGGATGAAATGGCATCCCTTCTCAACTCGTCCAGATAACCGGCCTCCGGTTCTCTGACACCCGCCTCGTACTGCTGCCTCGCCTGGCCCTTGACCTCATCACTCAGATTCAGCCTTTTTCCCAGATCCCGATCCGTCCAGAGATAGGTCCCATCCTTATCGATCAGCCCGACGGCCTTGACCTGGTCCGCCTGGATCCCGATCTCATCGAGCATCAGAGCGTGGAGCGGCGCCGCGGATTCGTAGACCTGATCGTTATTATCTATGAGGATTAGATTACCGGGTTGGCCTTGGGTGGTTTGATTGTATTGCTCTTTTGTTTTTGGTTTTTCTACTGCGTCAGATGGTTTTTTAAAAGTTGTAACAACAAGGTGTGTTTCTTGCTCTACTTTTCCACTGACTCCAGGAATTACTATGGGCTCAATATCAGAGCCCTCCCTGAATTTTTCAACTTTAAAACCAGCCTCCTTGGCATATTGCTTTATTTCCCCAGGGGTCCAGTATGACACCCACTTATTACCTGTTTTTGTTTTTGTATAGAGAAACAGTTTGGCCTGTCCACCCGGCTTTAAGACCCTGAAGATCTCTTGAAATGTAAATTTTATGGGGGTGCCGTGCAAGGCGGCAACTGAATAAACCGCATCCTGGCTTGCATCTTCAAATTGATATAGATTTTCAGCATCACCAACTTCGAAAGAAGCCTTTCCCTTCGCTTCTTCATTGGCAATTTTTACCGCCTTTTCCGAAACATCTATACCTCTTACGATATGTCCCTTTTCAGCCAGAAAAATCCCATCTCGGCCTTGACCACTGCCAATTTCAAGGATTTGGGCATTCTTCCTTAAATCATCTCTCTCTAAATCTTTAAGTAACTCATCGGCCAAAGGAGAATGCCCTGCATCTTTAGTGAAATGCTCCATATCGGCTTCATTTTCATAGGCTTTCTTCCATTCTTCTGAATCCATTTTTTTGTTATAGCCTTCGATAAGCTTTTTTTCTTCAGGTGATCGCTCTTTGAATGGTATAACTTCATTCTTTCCTATCTTTCCATATTCAGTATCACGCTCTGCTGCCCTTAAAAATTCATCCCCGGTCTTTTCCCCTTCAGGCCCGAATAGTCTCCCAAAGGCCTCTCCCGGTGTTTCGGGCTTGTAAAAGGCGAAGGTGGCCTGGTTGGGGACGTCCGCCGTCGCCGCGGCCGCGTATTCGGCCAGGATGTTTTTTATCTCCGTGGGTTTTTTTCCGGCGATGACCTTCAATACGGCCATGGTCCTGGCATCAGCCGTGTCCGCGGTTTGTTCGAAGATGTTTCCCTGGGCAAAATATTGATCCGGGGTGTCATACCCCCTGGATCTCATCCTGGCGTAGATGGAAAGGGCCCCCCTGATATTTTGGATGATGTCCCAGTCGCCGCCCCGGGCCTTGATCCGGATCATGGCGGGTAAGGAGAGGTCGATTTTTTGGAGGATGCCGGCGGGGACCCCTTTCAAAAACTGGGCATCCTCAAAGATCTTTCCCATGATGACCTGCTCTGCCAGGCGCTTTCCGTCCTCGGTCAAAAGGCCGGTCTCTTCCGATAAGTATTTATTGAGCTGCGTCCGGTCCAGGATCCCGTCGGCCAGCATATCCTCGATAAAACCCCTGGAGCGACTATTTCCCATGTACTCCCTGAGGGTGTTGAATTTCTCCAGGTCGTTGACCAGACCGCCCAGGGTGTTTTCGCTCACCATGCGGGCCTTGCTGACCCCTTCGGACCGGGTCTCCACGCTGTGGGTGGGCGGTTGGTTATAAAGCCGGACCAGCCGGGCATAATCCTTTTCTTTCACCTGGCCGGTCTCGAGGACCCTGACCAGAACGGGCTGTTTAAACTGGGCGATATCTTCCGGGCTGTACCCGAAATTTTCGGACTCGGTCTCCAGGGCGTTCCGATAGGCGGCGGCCTGCTCGGGGAATTCCCTGTAAACCATGTCCAGGCTCATGATGCGGCTATTCCCCCCCAGGACAATCCCGTCTCCGGTGACGGCGGGCGGGCCGTTGACGAGCGTCGGATCGGTATTGACGGTATAATCCGGGTTATAGGTCCGGGCGTTCCGGATGACCTTGAGCTGTTCGTCCCGGGCCGTGTCATAAAGGCGCTCCTGGGTCTGGGCGGGATATTTGGGGTTGGCCTGAAATCCCTTGCCCGCCACATGGCTGGCCTGCAGGTCCTCCAGCTCGACAATAGCATACTGCCCGTAAACCTTTCCGCCTTCATGGAGGATGTCCGTCGCCTTTCCGAATATGGCGCTTTTGTCCTTAAATGGGATCTCCTCCGGGGGGGGTTCCTGAACCTTTCCCCCTTCATCGGTCTTTGCTTCCCCAGACTTCACTTTTTCCGCCGTATAGGTCGCGGCGGCCCCGGGCAATCCCATCACCCCAAAGGCCATGGCGCTTTCCTTGGCCGTCTCCACCAGGCGGCGGACAATCTTTTCCTGTTTTTCGGGCGCAAAATTCGTGCCCTTCAGCTCATTGGTCAGTTCCTTGGCGACCTCCCCCAGGACCACGTTGGTCGATTCCTGGGCCACCTCCTGTAGGGTCTCCGCCCCTATGGTCCCGCCATACTTGGCGGCGTTGCGGAGTGCGATTCGATTCAGGATCTTGCTTGTAACCACCCTCTTGATGGCCTGGTTGGTGATCTTGCGGATCAACTTATCGCCGCCCGGGATAGTCCTGGTCAGCATCTTGATCTGGCTTAATTCGATCAGTCCGTTAATGACGCCCACGCCGGCGGCGGCGGCCCGGGCGATATCCGGATCCAGGGGATTGCCGGCCGGGTCTTTTAGGTCTATGAGTTCGTCATAGGCCAGGCCGGCCTCGATCTCGCCGATATTTTGGAGGGTCCCGTAGGTCATGCCCACACCGAACATGCCCATAAAGGCGGCGGGGACCGTGACGATCTCTTCCGGGAAAAGGGCCTGGGGTCCTGCCTGCCCGGCCAGGGCCGTGATGGCCGCAGCGCCGGCGCCCATGGCCAGACCTTCCTTGAGCCCTTTCTGCATGCCGGCCACGGGGATGGGGATCATTTTGGCCGTGGCGGTCAGGGCCTTTTCGATAAAACCCAGATCCCTGGGCAGCTCGTTTGCCTCCATCATGCCCTTGATCCGGGAGATCTCCCGGTCGATCGCCGGGGATGTCTCCCCGTAAAGCTGCCTGGTCCTCAGATTGGCCAACTGGATCTGTAATTTTCCGCCCTCCCAGGCCTTTGAGATGTTCCCGAAGAGGCCGGGCTCTTTCTCCTCCACCTGGGTGCCGGGCTGGGGCGTGGCTGCGACTTTTCGATCCTCCCCGTACTTCAGGGTTAGGCTTTTTAACGCATCGCTGAATTGAGCGTCCTCATAGGATTGCATATACCCTTGATCGAATTGATCCTGATCCGAATCCGACGGGACCGGCAACCCGGTCCGGGTGTCCATCCCGCCTACGATCAGGTTGGGGGGGGCTGTTCGGAATGACTGTTCTTCTTTATCCGGGAGTTTTGTGATAGGGACTTCCATTAATGGGGCCGCTCCTTGAGCTTTTTATTGACATCTTCGAGGGTCTTGCCCGATTCTTGTTTGACCGGCTGCCGCCCTGATATCCGATCGAGCCTTTGGAGATTCAGGATCTCCCGCTTGTAGGTCTCAAAATTGATCGCGCCCTCCGCAAATTTATCCCTCGTTTTCCTGAATGCCGCCGCCAGATCCTCCTTGGTGCCAAAGAGGGGGCGGGGTAACGCCCCGGACCCGACCGGGGTCGGCCTGAACCGGCCCACGATCTCGTCCCGGACGTATTGGATCGGCTCGTTATCCTTCACCCGCCGCCTGAACTCATCCAGGGCATACTCGATCCGGGGTAATTCCTCCTCGTCGTATTTATCCAACATCCCGGTCGTTTTGAGCATCTGTCCGATATAGGTCTCCGCATCCCGGTATTCCGGCTTTTTCGCCGGATCATCCTCTTTTTGCCTCTCGTAATAATCATCCAGGAGCCCGCTCGCGGTCGGACCCGATAACCATCGATTCTTGACCGCCATCTCGATCTGGTCTTTTCCGGCCTTTCCCTCCCGGATGGCCGCCTTCAGCTTGAGCCTCACCAGGGGATCATCCTTGACACCGTCATCGGTCAGGGCCCGCTGCAGGGCCTTGCCTTCATCCAGGGCAATATCTCTCGATATCAGGGCGCTTTCCACCTCGTTCAGGGTCAATCCTTTTTTGAGGCGGACCCACATGCTCCGGGCGACCAGGTCCGCGCGCTCTTTAACTGCCTTCTCCCGAGCCTTCTCCTCTTTTTCCGCGGCCAGGGTCCGGGCCTTGATACGGACTTCGGTCATGCGGATCGCATGATCGCCCAGGGTGATCTTGTCTTCGGGTTTTAGGAGCGGGTACTTGTCCGGGTCGAAGCTTTCCGGATCGCGGCGGAGATCCTGCTGGGCGCGGATCCGTTCGGTGCGGTTCGCAAAGGTCTTGAAATGGTCCTGGGCCTCCTCGGGCTTGATGTACCCGACACTGAGGTTACTCATGGTGATGGAGGAAAACCGGTTCCGGAGGTCTTGCCTCTCCTCGTCGCTCGCCTGGCCATAGAGATTGGCCAGGTTGCCGATCTGGGATTCGTATTGCGCCCGGCCGTATTCGATCTGTTTCTTGCGGGCGGCGGCCCGGACCTTGACGCCTTTCTCTGCCTGGACCCGGTTTAGATCATTATTGAGGGCCTGGAGGACGGCGGGGTCCTTGACGTTCTCTTCGTAGTCCTTGCGGAGGCCGTCGACAAAGCCGGTGAATTCCCCCTCCCAGGCCTGCCAGTCCTGCCGGCCTTCGAGCCCGGTCTCAAATTCCGTCATTTTGGCCAGGGTATTGGTCTTCCGGGTGTTCAGCTCCGTGATCCGGTCGGCCATCCAGAACTTGCCGGCCATATCGGCCATGGCCTCGCTCGTCTTGGCCAGGTTGCCCGTCAGGGCGATATCGCCGCCATAGAAGGACTCGGCGTTGGCCGTGAGGGCCGGAGGGGCGCTCGGGATCCGGAGACCCCCGGTGCCGGTACTGATCCGGCCTCGCGGGACGGCTACGGGAGAATATGTAGGTATCCTGGGCATTATGGCCTCGTGTCCGTGATTCGTGTCCGTGTCCGTGATTCCATTTGCCTACTGCCTATTACTGACTGCCGACTGCTGACTGCCGACTGATTATTGCCGACTTCTTCATCCCCACCCTGCCAATAATGATTTCTCTTCGGTGGTCATTCCCGTGTTGGGGGTATAATACTTCCCGGCCAGTTTGCTGGCCCCCGTCAGGATCGTAGTGCCGGCGCCGTACGTCCCGGCACGGCCTGCCTGGGCGCCCTTCATGGTGTTGAGGGCCGCCCGGCTCTTGTTGACGGATGAGAGGTTCGCCCCTTCGATGATGGCCGAATCGGCGGCCACGTTATGTTGCCAGGCCTGCTTCCGCCAGTCGTAGGCCTCGAGCTCGCCCTCGTGGAGGATCCCCAGGATATCCCGGTCCATCTCGTACATGGTGACGGCCATGACATCGAGGGGGGTGCCCTCGAGTAACAGGCCCGATTTTCCGTACCGGGCCTTCTGGGAGCTCAGGAGCTTTTGTTTATCTTCCTCTTTTCGTTGCGCCCCTTCCTTGGCCTGGGTCTCGGCAAGGGTGGCGTTATACTCGGCCCATTCGGCCTGCTGCTTGGCCAGGCCCGCCTCCCGCTGGGCGTTGTAGTTGGCCCATGCCGCCTGGTTCTCGGCGACCTGGGCGTTATAGTCCGAGGCCTTCTTTTCGGCCTGGCCCTGTTGATAGATGCTGTAGGCGCCCGACATGGCCGCAACAATGGAGCTGATAACAAAGAATATCTCAAAGCCTGTCATTATTTAATGCCCTACCTCTTACAGATATTGGATCTATGCCGGCCTTCATAGCCATTACATATCCAGCCGCCTCCAAATAATTTTCAACAAATATAAAATCTTCCGGAACCGATTGATTGAAACACGTTGTATTTTCTTTAACAACTATCACGGGGATTCCGGCATCATGACATGCCTTATGTGGTGGGCCATAACATCCGTGTGGCGTAATCATGCAGTCCACATCTTTGTAGGCCAGTCCTTTATCGCTTATTCTCGGTGCCTTATGCAGACCCTTAAATACGCAGTGGACAAAGGCGCTTGACAAAACCTCCGCTGCCATTCTCGGATCAACGACTTCATTGAAATTTCGTAACTCCGGATCAGCATCCAATGTAGGAGCATGGGCTACGGGTTTAAGCAGGGCATCTGCTATAAAGTGTGAGGCCTTCGCCTCTACTCCACCCCACGGATTTATCCCACCATGCCTGAAATAATTCAAAGAAACTTCCTTACTGACTTGAATTGGCGAAGCAATAGCCAATGCATCAAACTTTTCACCCCAAACCTGGTCAACCAATTCTTCCCATCCACACACCTCTCCGCTTGCGCCGTTTTCATCAATTTTTCCAATCATTATTAATGGATGATCAAGCTTGAGAATGTCTATCCTTGCTCCAATAGTATGCCGTGCCGCCGCTACTGCATTATGAAGTTCATTTGTAATCTCATTAACGACAAGCAAAATTCGATTAGATAAAGGTTGTTTCAGCTTGATGGAACCATTCAAAAATCGATTCAATATAGAGCCTTCCACATACCAGGCATTTTCTGGCATCTCATTAATGTCGGAAGCATTAACCACATTAGGGTGGGTAATCACAATGTCGCAAATAGGTGAGAATAACTTTACTACCGGATTAGCATCCCCTGCATGTCCTCCTATCTTTGCGCCTATCCCCGTAGGTATTATGATCACGATATTCATTCAATGCCTCTCGATTATTGTCTTATTGACGGTTTGACCCCCGAAAAAGTTCAAAACAAATTCCTCCACTTCCTTTTCGTCGAAATCTTTACAGGAAAAAAGATTGACATAAACTCTCTTCATCCTGTCCAGGGTATGAATGGTGATATTACTCGTTTTTATGAATTGGACTAACGATGTTCCTTGCAGATGGTCAGGCTGACTATCGTATTCGGTCTGATCCTCAAAATCCCAAAAGTGCAGATCCTCTCTCTGCATATCAATTAACAGACATAACCCAATACAGAATCTTGTAAGTTCTTTTCTCATGTTTCTCTTAAAGGAATAGGTGCAATGGTGAACATCGAGGATTAGTTCTTTTCCGTATCGCGCCCAATTCATTTCCGATTGCCTATTTTTGATTTCCAATTTCTTCAATCATCAATCATCAATCATCAATCATCAATCCCATCAGTCCCCCGTCGTCGCCTTGATCATCATGGACCGGATGGTCAGGGGGAGCGGGTTGGGCTGGGTTACGGTCACCTTGCCCTCGGTGTCGTAGCCTCCGGGCAGCTCCACCTCGATGTCCCCGGTATAGACCGTCGTCACTCCGGCACCGGTCTGGACGGGGAGAAGGGTTTGGAGATTCGGCCCAATGCTCATATTATGACTCCGGTACAGCCTGACGATGGCCTTGGACAGCCGCTTGATCCGGCCCTGGGACGTGCCGCCCTCCTCGGTGGGCGCCTCCACCCGGACCGTCTGAAGGACGGATGTGTAGGGCAGCCCGATATGGACGGTGGATCCCAGCATCCCCGTGGATACGCCGCCGGTCGCGTCCACCGTGATCCCGCTCACGACCTGGCCGTCCACCAGGGCGTAGACGGGGGTATTCATTAAATGGGCCGCGCCGGAAAATACGCTGGCCCCGGATCCGGCGTAACTGATGCTGGAGTCGAGAAAAACGCAGTCCTTGAGCTCAGCAGTACTCCAGGGCGCGGCAAGGGCCTCCACAAAACGGCTGGTCCCGCCGTTGATCTCCCTGTTGATGATGGCATAAAGTGTATAATCATCCCCTTCCGGGATCACGGCGATGCTCTCAATTTGGCCCTGGGTGACGTGGTGATGCCAGGCGTACACCTCGTGTTCCGGCTGGTAGGTCAGGCCGATGAGGTCGCCGTCCTTCCGGACGCCCCACATGACGGCCCATGGCTCGGGCTGGTAGGCGATCGCCGAGACGCCGCTCCCTGTGATGTGCTCGCTCAGGATTGTGATGTCCGGCGCTAAATACCCGGCGCTCTCCCAGTTATAGGCCAGCTTGCGGAGCTTGTGTTTCCCGCGCTGGATAAAGATAATATCCTTTCCGATCTGGACGGGGAGAAGGTCATCGGAGCCGTGGACCACTTCGCGCTTGGCCGTGATGTTGGTCGGGGTGATGGGATCGTCCGGATCCACGGCGCTGATCCGCCACTCTCCGGCCGTGGTCCCGAGGGTCATGTAGATAGCCGGTACCAGCCACTGGATCTCGTTCACCTGGTCCGATGCGAGGGTGATGATGATGGCATCATCGTCCAGGGCGCCCGTGGTGAAGTTGTCAAAATCGCCGGATTTGGACATCCAGATGGTCGTGGGGTCTGTGTTGGTGTTGCCAAAGACCAGGCGGTTTTCGTGGAACGTGCAGCAAGATGGATAATTATCCACCGCCGTAAACGGATCGGCCGTAAATGCGCTTGCGCCGCTGATACTATCAATGGCCCAGTTGGTATGCCCGGACCGGGCCAGCTGATAGACATCGTAACTCGGATGGACCAGGTACATGATATCGCCGCTCTGGCACCATTTCACCTTGTCCAGATCCGTTGCCGCGTAAGGGGTCGCTATTTCGTAGGGGGTCCCGCCGCTCATCCAGAGGACCTGACCCCCATCGGTATAGAACCGCATGTATTGCTGCCCGAGCTCCAGGACGTAGGCCTGCTCCGTGGAAAACTCAAAGGGGATCAACCGGGCCGGGTTGGCCGACGTCTTTGTCTCGGCGATATATTGAAATCCGGGCCGCTTGGTGATGGGGCCGTGGGGATAGACCAGGAAATTTTGGAGGGTGCTGCAGCCGGACTGATATTTTGCCATATCGATCCGGCCGTCCATGAGCGGGGAGAGCTCGCCGGCCGTGAAGTTGGTAAAAGCGAGCCAGGTGCCGGCGGCGAATGCAAGGGAAATCAGTAGGCAGTAGGCAATACAAAAAGTCAGCAGTAGGCAACAGGCAGTAGGCAATTTTAATTGCTGACTGCCGACTGCCGACTGATTCCCGCCGACTGCTGACTGCCTATTGCCTACTGATTCCCGCCGACTACTCATCATGACCGTCCTTTCTCCTGCCAGGCCGTGTCGGGCGGGTTTGTTGGGGGCTCGCCCTTGATGGCCTCTTTCTGCATGGCCTCAAAGATGGACTGGTTGAACCAATCCTTCGCCTTCTGGGCCAGGATCTTGCTGTCGGCCACCCGCTGGGCCAGCTCGACGGCCATATAATTGGCCAGGGCTAACACGAAAAGGGGGTTATAGCGGGTGCTGTCCGTGATCTGGGCGATGTATTCCAAATAGATCTCGTCGTCGTCGGTCAATAATCCGCCGTCCTTATACTCCCACTTCCCGCTGCTGTCATAGAGGTCCCAGGGCACCAGGAGGTCCGAGGGCATATAGTATTCATATTCATATTTAAAGGGGGGCCGGAGCCGACACTTGCCGCCCGACGTGTAGGCGTCGTAGGCGGAGCCGTCCACATCTTCGAGCGAGAAGGTGTTGGTGGCCACGCTGTAGATGCGGTGGGTCAGGTCATTGATCTCCGTCATCCCCTCCACATCGTAGATATAGACGTTTTTATAGTCCCTGAAACCGTGGGCGGCGGAGGTCGCCACGACCGGGTCGGCCT
>Ga0180007_10003856_pt1 | contig 16310 bp, 12 predicted proteins | sample MM_PC_MetaG_FD_121122 | JGI IMG/M metagenome (GOLD analysis project Ga0180007, IMG submission 121122) | Groundwater microbial communities from the Aspo Hard Rock Laboratory (HRL) deep subsurface site, Sweden - MM_PC_MetaG | ecosystem: Environmental > Aquatic > Deep subsurface > Groundwater... | reverse complement strand
TTATCGGTCATCGAATGTATCTGTTGATTTTTTTTGGTGCATAATCTTTTTTGACAATTATTTTTTTAGATGCAAGTTCTCTTTAATCTGACTTATAGAATTTGGATTTTATATGGCACATTTAGATATTTCAGACGTTACACTCTCTTTTGGCGGACTTAAAGCTCTTTCAAACGTTGACATGAAGATTGAGCCGGGCCTGATCACATCCATTATCGGCCCCAATGGTGCCGGTAAAACCAGTATGCTGAACTGCATATCAGGTTTTTATCATCCGACCAGCGGAGATATTTATTACAAGGGGAAAAAACTGACCCATGCTTCCCCCCACCAGGTGTCCAATATGGGGATCTCCCGGGCATTTCAAAACCTTGAGCTTTTTTCAGGCCTTTCCGTTCTTGACAATCTTCTTTTGGCAAGACACCAGAATCTAAAATACAGTTTTTTACATGCCGTCTTCTTTTATGGAAAAGCCTCCAGAATAGAGGCTGAAAACAGGGCTTATGTGGAAGGCATCATCGACTTTATGGAGCTGGAACCCTATCGAAAAAACCTTGTGGGCAACTTAAGCTATGGTGTTCAGAAAAAAGTTGAGGTGGCTCGTGCGTTAACCCTGGCACCGGATATTCTGCTTTTAGATGAGCCCATGGCCGGAATGAACCAGGAAGAAAAAGAGGATATTGTCCGGTTTGTCATGGATATTCAAAAAGAAAGAGGGATTACTGTGGTACTTGTGGAGCATGATCTCGGAGTTGTCATGGACATTTCAGACAAAATCTATGTGCTTGATTTTGGTGAGCTGATTGGTTCGGGAACCCCTGAGGAAATTGCCCAGGATCCAAAAGTAATCGAAGCCTATATTGGAGAGGATTAAACTACATGAATACCAATGACAAACTGCTTGAATACTCAATCCCCCAATTGCTTCGCTGGCGGGTTAAAACCACTCCCAAAAGCCCGGCCTTAAGGGAAAAAGATTTCGGGATCTGGAATACTTATTCCTGGGAAGATTATTATGCCTATGTCAGGAAAACCGCATTGGGTCTCAAAGCCATCGGTCTTGCCAAAGGGGATGTCATTGCCATCATCAGTGACAATATTCCCGAACTTTTATTTACAGCCATCGGTGCTCACTCCCTTGGTGCCATTTCTGCCGGCATATATCAAACCAGCATGCCGGCTGAAATTGCTCAGATCCTTCAATACCTGAAAGTCAGTGCTGTTTTTTGTGACAACCAGGAGCAGGTGGATAAAGTCCGGGATGTCAGGGATCAAATCCCCAATGTCAAAAAAGTCATTTTTGAAGATCCACGGGGCATGCGGACGTATATGTCCGATGACTGGTTCATTGATATTAAAACCATTTATGAAATGGGTGAAAAAGAACATACCAGAAATCCAGCCCTGTTTGAATCCCTTGTGGATGAAGGCAAGCCGGATGATGTCTGCCACCTGTGTCTCACATCAGGCACCACAGGGCTTCCCAAAGGCACACTACTGACCCATAAAAATTATATCAACATGGGGGTTCAGCTCATTCAGGTTGATCCTCTTGAGCCCACAGACGAATATGTCTCTTTCCTGCCCTTTGCCTGGATCGGGGAACAGATGAATTCCTTCGGGGTTGCCATGGCATCGGGAATCACCCTTAATTTTCCTGAATCCGTTGAGACGGCCATGTCGGATTTAAAAGAAATCGGTCCCCATTTCATGTTTGGTGCTCCCCGGATTTATGAAACCATCCGGTCTCAAATCTGGCTGAAAATTGACCAGTCCTATTGGTTGAACAAGGTTTTTTATAACTATTTCATCAAGGTGGGACTCAAAGCAGCCCAATACCGGATGACCGGCAAATCAATGCCCTTTGGTTTAAGTATCAAAGCATGGCTTGGCAAGCAATTGATATTCAGGCCCCTTGTTAACCAGATTGGTTTTCTCCGTTTAAGAAGAGCCTATACGGGTGGAGCAGCTCTGGGCCCTGAACTGTTTACCTTTTACCAGGCAATCGGTGTCAATTTAAAACAGATCTATGGTCAGACAGAAATCGTTGGTATTGCATACATGCACAGGGATGGGGATGTAAGGCCGGAAACCGTTGGAAAACCATTGCCCGGAACAACCTGCAAAATTTCAGAAGACGGGGAAATACTCTCCAGATCTGATTCTGTCACGCCGGGTTACTATGACCTTCCTGAAAAAAGTGAAGAACTGTTAGAAGGGGGATGGCTGCACTCCGGTGATGCAGGGTTCATTGATGAAAACGGGCATCTTGTGGTCATCGACCGACTGTCTGATGTGATGCACAACAGCAGGGATGAAATGTTTTCTCCCATGTTCCTGGAAAATGCGCTCAAATTCAGTCCTTATATTAAAGAGGCCGTGATCTACGGAAACAAGGAAGATTTTGTATCCTGCCTCATTAATATTGACCCCATAGTTGTGGGCAAATGGGCTGAAGACAGAGGAATTTCATTCTCAACCTATATGGATCTGTCTGGAAGGCCTGAAGTTGCAGAGCTGATTATGGAACAGGTCATTGATGTAAACTCCCGGGCTGAAAAAGAGCATTTTAAAATCAAACGATTTGCATTGCTTTATAAACTTTTAGATGTGGATGACGGCGAGTTGACAAAAACCGGTAAAATCCGCCGTAAATTTGTAAAGGAAAGATACCAGAATCTTTATGAAGCGCTTTATGATGAATCGGTTGATAAAAAAGAGGTTGAAGCATCCTTCCAGTATCAGGACGGACAATCGGCAAAAGTAAAAACCAGTATACAATTTTACACGGTGAAAGGAGCCAAATAAATCAAATGAGTTATTTTTTTCAAATTGTGGTCTCCGGTATAGTGGTGGGCTCCATTTATGCCCTGGCCGCTCTTGGCCTGGTCCTGGTATATAAATCAAGCCGGGTGCTAAATATTGCCCATGGACAGATTATTGCATCCGGTGCGTTTATCACCTATTTTTTAACGGTATCCATTGGGATCCCCATCTTTTTTTCTTTTATTGCCAGCATGATCATTACCTTTTTTCTGGCCATGAGCGTTGAAAGAATTTTTCTACGACGTCTCATCGGTGAACCCATTATTTCGGTCATCATGGTGACCATTGGACTTCAATCCATCATTGACGGACTGATCTTCATCACCCCCTTTGGCACTGAAAATTTTTCCTTTCCAGCATTTCTTCCCAATACCCCTTTGACCATTGGCGGTGTTTCCATTTCATGGACCCAGCTGGTCGGTGTTATCATCACCTTTCTGTTGATCGGGGCATTTTCATGGTTTTTTAAAAAATCAACCATTGGCATTTCCATGAGAGCTGTATCCGACGATCAGTTAGGTTCCATGTCCGTGGGGATTTCCGTACCAAGGGTATTTGGACTTGCCTGGGCTACAGCCGGTCTATCAGCCGCTGCTGCAGGCTGTATCATTGGCAATATTACAGGGTTAAACTTTGAGACCCTCCATGCCTTTGGTATTGTTGTGTTTCCCGTTGTTATTCTTGGCGGGCTGGATTCCATATTGGGTGCTGTTGTGGCAGGAATCATCATGGGATTAATCCAGCAGTTTGCCAGCGGGTATCTGGATGGTAACTTCGGGTTGAATGGCACAGGAGATGTCATGCCATATATCATTTTATTAATCATTCTTCTATTTAAACCCCATGGTTTATTTGGAATTCACGAAATTGAGCGGGTGTAACCTATGTCAGCAAATTCATGGTTAGCAACGGGTAATTTTTACACGACCTATAAACAGGAACAACGAACATTTTTTACAAGTCTTGACCGTTCTGTGTTTATTTTTTTCCTATTGATTCTTTTTGCCTGGCCTCTGTTTTTTCCCTTGACCAACAAGTATATGCTCGTGGTGGATAATATTCTCATTGCCATTGTCGCTGTCATGGGACTCAATCTTGTCACAGGATTTGCAGGCCTGATTTCCATTGGGCATGCTGCTTTTGTGGGAATTGGTGCCTACACCGTGGCCTCATTCTGCAGGACCATTGGTGATTCCCATGTGCTCATCACCCATTTCTGGCCTGTCATGATTGTTCTCAGCGGACTTGTGGGAGCTGGATTTGGTGCTGTTGTCGGATTGCCTGCCCTGAGGCTCAAGCATCTGTATCTTGCCATTGCCACCCTATCCTTTCAGATGATTTTTCAATGGGTTATCAATTTTATGAGCTTTTTCAACCAGGGACAGACCATTTCCGTTGGCCGTGTTTTCTGGTTCACGGGCAAGGTGGGACGCGATGAGCATTATGTGTTCTGGTACTATATTATTCTGGCGATAGTCGTTCTCCTTGGTTTTGGCGTCAGAAATCTTCTTAAAACCCGTTATGGAAGATCTCTTATCGCAGTCCGGGATAATGACCGTGCTGCCGATGCCATGGGAATGAATCCAGGCCTCACAAAGGTATATGCCTTTGCTTTGGCCGGTTTTTTTGCAGGTGTGGCCGGTGCTCTGCACGCATATCTTTACCGTGGTGTCGGATTTGAATCCTTTACCCTGCATGAATCCGTATCCTATCTTGCCATGGCCATTGTTGGCGGCCTGGGAACTTTAAACGGCTCCTTCTGGGGACCTGTTGCCATTAAATTTCTTGATCTGCAGATGGAACACCTGTCCGAGGCTGCCGGACAATACCTGCCATCTGGCATGAATCTTACCACGGCAATGAAACCTTTTACTTTCGGTCTTGTCATTGTTCTGTTCCTGATGTATGAATCCAGAGGGATTGCAAACTGGTGGCGAATCGCTAAATCCTATACAAAGCTGTGGCCTTTCCGGTACTGAATATATATTTATAAATGGAGATCCTGTTTTATACCATATTTAGAGTCATAAACCCAAACCTAGGAGGAACTAAAACATGAAAACCAAAAATCTATTATGTTTAAACGCGTTACTGGTTCTTATCGTTATGTTTGCATTTACATCTGCATATGCAGGAGGAAAAGTTTACAAACTGGGCCTGTCCCTGGCCATTACGGGCCCTACATCTGATGCTGGCAACCCATACTCAAAAGGAGTTGAGGATTATTTTAAATTTGTAAATGAAACCAAAATACTGGGTGAAGATACAATTGACTGCACCATTAGAGATGATCAATACAAAACTGACATCACCAAAAGAAATTTTGAAGACTATATGGATCAGGGAATTGTTCTTTATCTGAACTATTCCACGGGCTCCACCCTGGGGTTGAAAAAAGATTTTGAAGAGGAAAAAATTGCCGTCATTCCCGCTTCCTTTCATTTGGGAAACCTTGAAAACTCCAACTATATCTTTTTACCTGTGGCCTCTTACTCTGAGCAGGTAATCAGTCTTGGAGAGTATGTTGCCAAAAACCATAAAGGCGGCGGCACACCCAAAGTGGCTCTTTTTCTCCATCCATCTGCCTTTGGCCGTGGACCCCTTGCAGATACTGAAGCAGCTGTAAAAGCAGGTCTTAATATTGAAATTGTCGAAGTTGTCGAACATGGAAAAGATCTTGATAATACAGCCATGCTGACACGTCTCATGAGCAAGGGCGTTCAGTATGTTATCAGCCAGACTGTCCAGTCTCCTGTTGCCACCATGCTTAAAGATGCGCACCGTCTCGGACTTATTGCCAGTTCATTTGGCGAAGCTGGGAAACTGACCTTTTTAGGTGCCCATTACACGGGCGGCAATGATTTGATTGCCCTTGCAGGCGAAGCTACGGAAAACTATTTCTGGGTATGTTCCTATAACCTGACATCTGAAGATACAGACGGAACAAAACAGCAACTGGCCCTTGCCAAATTATATGGCCGTGATGAAAAAGCTGCCAATTCCCATAATTATGCCAATGGTATCATGGTTGCCCAGGTTGCAACAGAAGCCATCAGACGAGTTAAAGCTGCCGGTCTTGAAGTTAACAAGGCCAATATCTATAACACACTCAATGGAATGAATGGTGACAATGCATATTTTCCGTATACAACGGTTGGACCCGTTACCTATTCACCAACAGACCATGCCGGTGTTGATATGCTTCAAATTTACAGTGTACAAGGTGGTGCATTTAAAAAAGTGGGAGCACCAATGCAGTCTGAATTCATGAAAAAAATAAAAAAATAAAAAGTTGAAATTGAACTGAGGATCAATGGAAATGGAATCCATGAAAATAACTCCAAAAAAATTTGATCCGGAAATGAGCTGAAACTTAACTTACCGGAAATTTGATTTGCTTTAATCTGATTTCCGGTAAGGTTAATCCCAAAAGAAAACCAAAACAAAAAAGAAAGTGCCTATGGAAAACTATCTGCTTGAAGTCAATAATATTGAAGTGGTCTATAATGACATCATTCAGGTACTGCGTGGTGTCAGCCTGAACGTACCCAGGGGGGGGATTGTCGCTTTGCTGGGAACAAACGGTGCCGGCAAGACAACCACCTTGAGAGCCATCAGCGGCCTGTTAAAACCTGAAAATGGTGAAACAAAGGAAGGATATATTAAGTTTAACGGTACGGATACGACCCAGCTTCTGGGAACGGACATCGTTAAGCTCGGAGCCGTGATGGTGCCTGAGGGCAGAAGAGTATTCAAGCACTTGACAGTGAATGAAAATATCCTGGTGGGTTCCATTACCAGAAAAGACGGATCAAAAAAAATCCGTGAAGACAATGAACTGATGTACAGGCATTTCCCAAGACTTTCAAAGGTTACCAACCGGATGGCAGGTTACAGCTCCGGTGGCGAACAGCAGATGATTGCCATAGCAAGAGCATTGATGGCAGCTCCCCAGATGCTGATGCTGGATGAACCCTCCCTTGGACTTGCACCCATTCTTGTTAAGGAAATATTTGAGAATATCCAGAGGATAAACAAAGAACTTGATACCACCATTCTGGTTGTGGAACAAAATGCAAAGGTCGCCCTTTCCGTATCTGATTATGCCTATATCATGGAATCCGGTAAAATTGTTCTGGAAGGCCCGTCCCGCGAACTTCAAAACAACCCGGATGTAAAAGAATTTTATATGGGAATTACCAAAGGTGGCGGCAGAAAATCCTTTAAAGATGTTAAATCTTATAAAAGGCGTAAACGATGGATGTAGAAGGCAATTTAGGAGTTCATTATGAAGATACTGGTTGGATATAATGGTGGTGAAGTTGGCAGGATGGCCCTTTCTCTTGCAAGAGATTACGCCAGAATAAATAATGCGTTTGTTTATGTGGTCACCTCCATGGAAGGCGGGGCTTCTGAAAAACAGTCTGATATTATCAAGGCGGAAAAAGATCTTGCATTTGCGAGCAAACTCATGGAACATTCAAATGTCCAATGTGATGCCCAGCAAAGCGTAAGAGGTCTTTCACCTAGCGAAGACCTGGTTAAATTTGCTGAAGAGAATGAAATTGACCACATTTTTCTGGGCATTAAGAAAAAATCCAAGGCGCAAAAGGCTATTCTCGGCTCGACATCACGAGATGTTATCCTCAAAGCCCCCTGTCCTGTAACCACGGTCAGATTTGATCTGGAACGGATTAAAACCCAGGATCTGTTAAAAGACCGGCGGGTTCTGGTGGTGGATGATGAGCCGGATATCCTGGAAACCGTTGAAGAATTGCTGGACATGTGCACCCTTGATACGGCAGCCACGTTTGAAGCGGCTAGAAAATGTCTTGAAAATAACATCTATGATATTGCGATACTGGATATCATGGGTGTCTCCGGGTATGATGTTCTAGAGCTTGCCCGGAAAAAAGATGTTCCTGCCATCATGCTGACAGCCCATGCCCTGACCCCTGAAAATTTAAAAGAATCCATCCAGAGAGGAGCTGATTCCTATATTCCCAAAGATGAACTGGCCAACCTTGTCAGCCATGTTGCCGATGTTATCAAGGCCAGGATAGAGGGGAAACAAGGTTATGGGGCCTGGTTTTCCAACCTGAAGCCCTTTTTTGATAAATCCTTTGGCAAAGGATGGAGGGATCGGGATCGATCTTTCTGGAATTCATTTGATGATAAATACGGGCGCTAAACCCATTATAATATCGTAATGGTATCATAAAAGGTTGTCAGGGATTCAAGACCATTGTCCGTTACCAGCAATGAATTTTCTATCCCTACAACCCCTTTTCCAGGAAAGACAACCTTGGGTTCCAGGGCAATCATCATCCCTTTTTCAAGCGCCAGGGTCTGTCCTTGGGCAATAAATGGAAACTCATCCAGTTCAAGCCCCAGGCCATGCCCTGTAAACCGGATTTTTTTGTCTCCCGTGCCCATGAAATTTTCTTTGTAGCCCTTGACCTGGGCCGTTGCCATCATCATTTCGTACAACTGTCCTGTAACACTTCCCGGAATGGCACTTTGTTTTACCGCTTCCTGTATCTCCAGCATGGCATCATGGGCCTTTACCAGGTCATCCGGCAGATCCCCAAAACTATAAATTCTGGTATGGTCACTTAAATACCCGTTCAAGCAAAATACATAATCAACCAGTATGGGTTCATTTCTTTTGATGGGATTGAATCCCGGGCCCTGGCCGATACTGGGGTTGACCCCCCTGCCGCCCGTGGGGGAGGCAAAGCAGCTGGGGACTGCAGCCCCCGGACCCGCCATGATATGACCATAAAAAAGATCACTGTCCCACATCCGCATCCGGATCAGACCCTGGTGTCCAAGACTCCTGGCATAGGCTTCCAACATTCCTGCAAACTGGATCTCAGTCATGCCCTCTTCGATTATCTCCGGCACTTTGGCGGCAAGTTTATCTGCCATCTGGGATGCCTTGCGCATCAAACCGATTTCATACTCGGATTTGACAGCCCGCTGCATCCTGATGTGAAAAGAAATATCAACAAGATGTGAATGGGGGAAAATCTTCTGGAACAGAAAATACTGGTTGGCTGTCAGCACATCCAGCTCAAGACCCAGGTTTTTTGGCATGTCATAACCGAATGTCAAAAGGGTTTCAGGAATTTCTTTGGGGCTGACAAGACTTACAACCCTGGTCATTCCGGATTCTTGTCTGGCACGTTCATAATCCTTGAAAACCATCAGCAGGGGATCTCCTGATTCAGGGATGTACAGCCATCCCTGCTGGGCCGTTCCTGAATAGTAAAACAGGTCGGCTTTCTGTAAAATCAGAACCCCGTCAACCGTGTTCTCCAAAAGTCTTTTCTGTAATGCAATGATCCTTGATTGCTGTTCTGCAACAGGTGTGCTTTGCTCAAATTGAATCATCTTTTTCCTCATATACGGGGTCAGGCTTGCCTTATTGTCGTAATTATCCTGTCAGGCTTGCCTTATTGCCGTAATTATTGAGTAACCAGACGAGCCTGACCACCTGGTTGACCTCATTAAAAAAGCTGTGGCAAAGCATTTGATATTCTGATACACCCTTACCACAGCCTTAATTTAAGCACTATTTATTTATAATCGTAAAATCCTTTACCCGTTTTTCTTCCCAGCCAGCCAGCCTCAACATATTTTCTCAAAAGCGGGCATGCCCTGTATTTGGAATCCTTAAACCCATCATACAATGTCTCCATAATGGCAAGACAGGTATCAAGCCCGATCAGATCTGCCAGGGCAAGGGGCCCCATGGGATGGTTTGCTCCCAGCCGCATGACAGTATCAATATCTTCGGGTTTTCCCACACTCTGATAGAGGCAGAAGACAGCCTCATTGATCATGGGCATCAATATCCGGTTGGCAATAAAGCCAGGGAAATCATTGGCTTCTGCCGGGGTTTTTCCAAAATCTTGACACAGTTTCCATGTAATATCAAATGTTTCTGTTGAAGTGGCAAGACCCCTGATAACCTCAACCAGTTTCATGACGGGAACAGGATTCATAAAATGCATGCCGATCACTTTATCAGGACGGGATGTTCTGGCGGCAATTCTACCAATGGGAATAGAAGAGGTGTTGGTTGACAAAATCACATGTGGCAGACAGATTTTATCCAGGTCTTCAAAAATTTTAAATTTTAAATCCTCTCTTTCCACAGCTGCTTCAACAACAAAATCAACAGATGCCATATCTTTTAAATCCGTGGTCGTGGTAATTCTATCCAGGATTGTCTTTTTTTCATCTGCTGTAATTTTTTCTTTTTTCACCATCCGGTCAAGGTTTTTTGAAATGGTGGCAATACCGTTTTGACAGAACTCTTCCTTAATATCACTCATTACAACCTCAAGGCCGCTGGCTGCGACAACCTGCGCAATCCCGTTGCCCATCTGGCCGGAACCGATAACTCCAAATTTTTTAACGTCCATTCTTCCTCCTCAATTATGGGGTCAGGCCTGCCTTTTTGACCTTATTGGATTCAATAAGGTCAAAAAGGCAGGCCTGACCCCGATATTATTATCTGGTAACTACAAGGGCAACGGCTTCTCCGCCACCCAGGCACAGAGAGGCAAGGCCTGACCTCACAGAGCGCTTTTCCATTTCATATAACAATGTGGTCAATACCCTGGCACCACTTGCACCGATGGGATGGCCCAGAGCCACGCTGCCGCCGTTTACATTTACGCGTTCAGGATCCAGTTCCAGCACCCGGTTGATTCCGGCTGAACTGCCTGAAAAGGCTTCATTGATTTCAAACAGATCAATGTCTGAAATTGAAAGGCCCTGCTTTTTCAACACCTTGGGAATGGCATAAATGGGGGCCATCAAAACATGTTTCATATCAATGCCATAAGACCCCTGGGAACCGATGGTCGCCATGATCCTGCAACCCAGCTCCTTTGCCTTTTCCTCACTCATGATCACCAAAGCTGCTGCCCCGTCACTGATAATGGATGCATTGCCTGCAGTTCCCTTCCCATCCTTTTTAAAGGCAGGTCTCATCTTTGACAGAGATTCAAGGGTTGTCTCTTTGGGGCATTCATCCGTATCAAAAAGTATGGGATCCCCTTTTCTCTGGGGAATTTTTACGGGTACAATCTCATCTTTAAACCTTCCCTGGGCAATGGATGCAGTGGCTCTTTCATAAGAAAGGGCGGCAAACTCATCCTGCACCTGTCTTGATACATCCCATTTTTCACAGCACAATTCATTTGACATACCCATGTGGAAATCATTGATCACATCCCAGAGCCCGTCATGGACCATGTGGTCTTCAATTTTTCCAGGCCCCATGCGAAAACCAAAGCGGGCCTTGTCCATATAGTAGGGCGCCATGCTCATATTTTCCATACCGCCTGCAACAACCACTTGGGCATCTCCGCACTGGATTGCCTGGGCTGCCAGCATCACGGCTTTTAATGAGGAACCGCATACTTTATTGATGGTAATGGCCTCGACCTCCCAGGGGAGCCCTGCCTTAACTGCAGCAAGTTTTCCCGGATTCTGACCATATCCGCAGGGCAGGACCATGCCCATGATACACTCATTAACCGCTTTATCATCAATGCCGGCCCTGGTAATGGCCTCTCTTATCACATGGGCCCCAAGGTCTGTTGCACCGATCGTGCTTAATGATCCGCCAAAACTGCCCAGAGGGGTCCGTGTGGCGCTGACAATAACTGCTTTATTCATATTTAAATATCTCCTTATATAGTGCCTGAACGAAAACCCTGTTCAGGCACTGTTTTAAGTTTTAGGTTTTAAGTTTTAACCTAAATCCTAAAACAATCTTTCTTGTAATTTTCTACATGTTGCGTCTGTATTTTCCACCCACCTCATACAATGCATGGGTGATGGTGCCCAGACTGCAAACCTTGACCGTCTCCATTAATCTTTCAAACATATTTTCATTGTTTAATGCCGTCTGTTTTAATCGTTCAAGTTCCTGGCATGATTCATCCTCATGTCTTTTTTTGAAACTGTTTAACCTCTCAAGCTGGGCATCTTTCTGATCATCCGTTGCCCTTGCAAGCTCCAGATGGTTTGCCATTTCTGCATAATCCGCATCAGGGTCTTCAAAGGTATTCACCCCCACAATGGGATATTGGCCTGAATGTTTCAAATATTCATAATAAATCGACTCATCCTGAATTTTGCCTCTCTGATATCCGGTTTCCATAGCCCCCAGCACACCACCCCTTTCCGTGATGCGTTCAAATTCAATGAGAACGGCCTCCTCCACAAGATCGGTCAGTTCATCCACAATAAAACTGCCCTGCAAGGGGTTTTCGTTCCTGGCAAGCCCCCATTCCCTGTTGACAATCAACTGGATGGCCAGAGCCCTGCGCACGGATTCTGCCGAAGGGGTGGTGATGGCCTCATCAAAGGCATTGGTATGAAGGCTGTTGCAATTATCGTAAATCGCGCACAGTCCCTGGAGGGTTGTTCTGATGTCATTGAACTGGATATCCTGGCTGTGAAGGGATCTGCCCGAGGTCTGGATATGATATTTGAGCTTCTGGGATTTTTCATTTCCCCTGTATTTATATTTCATGGCCACGGCCCAGATCCGTCTGGCCACCCTTCCGATCACCGTATATTCAGGGTCCATGCCATTGGAAAAGAAAAAGGAAAGGGAAGGGGCAAAGGAGTTGATATCCATGCCCCGGGAAAGATAATACTCCACATAGGTGAACCCGTTTGCCAGGGTTAAGGCAAGCTGGGTGATTGGATTGGCACCGGCTTCTGCAATATGATAGCCTGAAATGGAAACCGAATAAAAATTTTTCACCTGATTGTCAATAAAATATTGCTGAATATCCCCCATCATTTTCAGGGCAAACTCAATGGAAAAAATACAGGTATTCTGTCCCTGGTCTTCCTTTAAAATGTCTGCCTGAACTGTTCCCCTTACATTGGACAGGGCAAACTGCCGGATGGATGCAAGCTCTTGTTCGGACGGTTCCCGGCCATTTTGTTGTCTGAACCGCTCCATCTGCTGTTCAATGGCCGTATTCATAAACATGGCCAGCATCATGGGAGCCGGGCCATTGATGGTCATGGACACGGATGTGTTGGGGGCACACAGATCAAATCCGTCATACAGCACCTTTACATCATCCAGGGTACAGATACTCACTCCAGAGGTTCCGATCTTGCCGTAGATATCCGGCCGGGTGTCCGGGTCAAATCCATAAAGGGTAACGGAATCAAAGGCCGTGGACAGCCGTTTGGCAGGATAACTTTCAGACAACAGCTTAAACCGCTTATTGGTATCTTTGGGGCCGCCTTCTCCTGCAAACATCCGGGTGGGGTCTTCATCTGCCCTTTTCAATGGAAATACCCCTGCCGTATAGGGAAAATTCCCGGCAAAATTTTCTTTTCTCATCCATGAATACTGCTCTGCCGGATCTATAAATTGCGGCAGGGAAATCTTGGGAATTTTCGAGTGGGACAATGATTCGCTGTATAAAGGACGTTTAAATTCCTTATCCCGGACATAATAAACCAGTTCACCCTTTCCAAACCGGGTTTTGCAGGTATTGAATTCATGTATGGTCTTATCTGTCTCATCCTCAACAACGGCCTTTGCCTCGGCAACCGCCTGCCTGAACCGTGCCATGGCGTCAGGCCATTGCTCAAGCCCTTTTTCTTCCATGGTTTTTAATGCTTCAATCAAATGCCATCGATTTCTGACGGCACTTGCCTGGCCTTTTGTTGTTGCATGGTATTGTCTCACGGAATCGGCAATCTCAGCCAGGTATCGGATTCTTTCTCCCGGGATGATAATGGTTTTTGAAGAAGATTCTTTTATGTCCATTCTGGGGATGGCGGATTCAAATTTAATCTGTTTCTTTTCAAAGATAAGGTCTAAAAGCCCGTGATAAAAAGCGGTAATTCCATCATCATTAAATTTTGAAGCAATGGTTCCATATACGGGCATGCTCGCTGGATCCTTGTCCCAGGCCTTGCGATTTCTCTGGACCTGTTTTCTGACATCTCGTATGGCATCTTCGCTGCCTTTTTTCTCATACTTGTTCACCACAACAATGTCAGCGTAATCCAGCATGTCTATCTTTTCCAGCTGGGAAGGAGCACCATATTCAGCCGTCATGACATAGATGGACATATCCACAAGATCAACCACCCTTGAATCCCCCTGTCCAATACCGGCGGTTTCAACAATCACCATATCATAGCCGGCTGCCTTGACCACGGCAATGGCATCGGGCAGGGCTTCGGGAAGCTCTGTCTGGGAACGCCTTGTTGCCATGGACCGCATATAAACCCGGCCCGTTTCTATGGAATTCATCCTGATCCTGTCGCCTAAAAGGGCTCCGCCCGTTTTCCGTCTGGAGGGATCACAGGAGATGATGGCAATATTGACATCTTTAAGATCCCTTAAAATTCTGTTGATCAATTCATCTGTTAAAGAGGATTTCCCTGCCCCGCCCGTTCCCGTCAGTCCGATGACAGGAATATTTTTTTTATCTGCCAGCGGGTTAATCATTGACATCATTTTATCAAAGGCCTTCCTGTCGTTGGCTTTGGATTCCTGTACCCCGGAAATAAAATTTGCTGTCACATATTTATTGGCAACGGTCAAATTTTCAACATTAAGACATTCATAATCAACGCAAGGGGCATCCATGGCAACCATCATATCGTTGATCATCCCTTGAAGTCCCATTCGTGAACCATCTTCAGGAGAGTATATCCGTGTCACGCCATAGGCATGCAACTCATCAATTTCCAGAGGAATGATCACCCCTCCGCCGCCGCCAAAAATCTTAATATGGGGAGCCCCTTTTTCGTTTAAAAGATCCTTCATATATTTGAAATATTCTAGATGCCCGCCCTGGTAACTGGATACGGCAATGCCCTGGGCATCCTCTTCAATGGCTGCATCCACGACTTCATTTGCAGACCTGTTATGGCCGATATGGATCACTTCGGCGCCTGAATCCTGCAAAATTCTTCTCATGATATTGATGGCAGCATCATGACCGTCAAAAAGCGATGTGGCCGTAACCACCTTAATGGAATGTTCAGGGGTGTAACTTTGGGTTTCCATATTCATTATCTCTCCTTTGCAACTCTTCGGGAGTTTGACCAAACTTAACAAGGTTTATATTTTTTAATTAAGTGACATAAAATTTTAATAAAATAAATAAAAACTTCCCTTTTTATTAAAATATGAGTCCAAGGATAAAATTGGTTTGAATTGTAATATACTCTTCAATGGTAAACGTTCTTTGGACGTGCCACCTTCGAAAAGCCCACATCTGACCCAGGATTGAAATATTGTGGCCCATAAGATTCAATATCTTCGCATCCAGCACGGGGAAACTATTTTTCCCGGACAGGGAAGACAAGGCATTGATAAAAATATCCGTGATATTCAACTCATTGACAAGCACATCCTTTTTCCATTTTTCCGGCAAAAATTGTGTCACCTGATACATGAGAAGAATATGATCTGCCATCTTATCGCACACATAAAAATATTGACGAATCACCTCTGCCAGTATTTTTTTATCTTTATCCGTATTCAGCAAAGCCTTTTCAACGGCATCCTGGACTTCCTCATGAATTGTTTTACATACCAGATATAAGAGATCTTCTTTGGAACTGACATATTCATATAAAGACCCGATTGAAAAGTTGGATGCCTTTGCAATCATCCGTGTTGTGGTTTTGTGATATCCATGTTCGATGAACAGTTTAACCGTGGAATCGATAATCTGACGTCTTCTTTCCAGAACCAGTGTTGGATTTTTAATCTGTGTCGGGACTTCTATCTGCTTTGTTTCATTCACGAGTTTTTTAATTCTTCCCAATTGATCGCTCCCTTCCCTATTATAAGCTTGCGGTTAATGACATTTGAACGAGCGCTCAGTCATGGTTTTTTTCGCATTTATTCAATACGTTGTCAAGAAAATAGTCATCCCTCACCAAAAAAGCATTTGACAAAATAATCGCTTTAAATAGGGTATCTTAAAAATAGACTGAGCGTTCGATCAGTTTTCTCGAATTGTCGTGCAATTGTACACGCAAGTTCCTATACACTGATTGTCCTTGCATGGGCCATCGTGATTGAACCGGAAGTGTTGCTGATGGATGAGAACCCTTGTCTGCACTGGATGGGAATCTAAGGGAAGAGATGCGACGGGAGGTTGACAATCTTCAGATACTAAAAAAGGATCGGGACAGGTAAGGGAAAAATTAAAGTTAAATTTTAATCTTCCGATATGTTTCATACTGTTTATAGTTATATGGAATCATTCACCAGAAAGCGCATGGAACTGAATTGACATAGTGGACGCGTCTTCAAAACGAATAAACCCAATTACAAGAAGGAGATTAAGATGAGAAACAAAATTATTTTTACGGTTGTTTTGCTTGCTGGACTGGTCCTTTCGGGGCCGGTGATGGCCGAGGAAAAGGCCACCCCACTGGAAGTGTATGACAGGGTTCTG
>Ga0180007_10003855_pt1 | contig 16315 bp, 35 predicted proteins | sample MM_PC_MetaG_FD_121122 | JGI IMG/M metagenome (GOLD analysis project Ga0180007, IMG submission 121122) | Groundwater microbial communities from the Aspo Hard Rock Laboratory (HRL) deep subsurface site, Sweden - MM_PC_MetaG | ecosystem: Environmental > Aquatic > Deep subsurface > Groundwater... | reverse complement strand
GCTCAAACCAGTGCTACTACATTCGCTGTGATATTACAACTGCAAATCAATGTGGATGAAATGGACCAGGCAGATACCGATTACTTTGAGCTTGGTGTTCGCCGAAATGGAAATACCCCTACCTATTATCCATGTTTGCAGGTAAGGGGCTGGATGAGAAGTGCAGCATCCCCAAGAAGATTTTATTCTCAGGTAATTGTTGGGGTTGATTCCGGGGAAATATTTGAATATCAGTTAACCGTTCTAAACTCTTCTGCCACAGCACAAGCAGATTTCTATATAAATATACTCGGATATTGGGATACAGGGTAAAGGAGTATATGATAGCACAATTTCTCTGCTCAATCGCAAAGGCTCTGGGTGGATGCCAGCCTGATAAAGCACCAAAACCAGTAACAGACCTGCTGGCCATCAGCCGTGCTGAGTTCTTGGCTGAAATGGCAAAGGTAGGTATTCAACCTATTGACCTCGGCACTCCGCTTGATAAGATTATGACCATCACCACTGAAATAGAGTTGGAAAGGATAGCGCCATATCTAGTTTATCCTGCCGACCTTTACATAGCGGAGATAGCTGACTGCGAGGATTATGCGTTGCAAGCTCAGTGCGATGCTGCTTTTAAGTTTCATGTGAGCGGTATCAGGATGGGATTGGGATACATGCCACTCGGCTATCACGGCTTCCCAGTTACATTATCTAAAGAAGGGAATATCTTATTGCTAGAGCCAAACGCTGGCTTTGAGTATGCTGGCGAGTGGTTTAAGATTGGCGACAATGGTTACAATCCTAATAAGATTCTGGCATAGGAGGCTAACATGAACTTCAGAAATTGGTTGGCAGCAGGAGTGGTTACAGGGTGTTTCCTTGTCGCTATTGGGCAAGGTTTAGGAATACTCAATGTCTCTGAGTTTATCCTTGGAGCACTATATACAGTTGGCTTTACTCTAGTGATCCAGTTCTACTTTAGGAAAAAAGAAGGAGAATAAGATGTCAGGTACTACCCTTGACGAAAAGGTAGATAGCTTAATTAAAGATGTAGCCGAGATAAAAGCAGCTCTGAAATATAACAACATAGGTCTAATCCCCACCTTTGAGCAGCATTGTAATCAGGACAGGGAATTTCGCCAGGATTACTATTCCTTTAAGCGGAAGGTTTTAGCAGTATTTTTCTTCCTTCTAGGGTCTGGCGTGTTAGGAGTCAGCACAGTCAAGTTGGTTGAAATGGTAAAGTAATGGTTGAGCAAGCTGAGTTAATGGAGTTGTTTGAGGTAGACTTCGACCGCCTCATCATGGTAGGACATAAGCAGGGTTTGAGTTATCCTCAACTCTTTTACTGCGTGCTACACCGGTTAGAACAAATGGTATTACAGTGCTCGGCTGAGCAATGGCTGGAACATGGAGAGTAGAACTTAGTACATTATTACAGCAAGCACTTTCAGGGGCAGGGTAAAACCTGCCCTATTTTTTGTTTTGGGGAGAAAATAGTTTGAAAGTATATTGACAAACGACTAGGCGAGTATTATAATGTAAGAGTTGGGTAGCGTAGATTTCAGTTGCATCGTTATGTTAAAACGTGGCGCAAGCCAGCACGCTGAAGTCGCTTGTTCTCCCGACAAATAAGACTTTGAATGGTGGCGAAGATTAGAGATACTTCGTTGTAGAAAGACTCTAGTCGCTTGTTCCCCATTCTATAAAGGAGAGATATGGCGAAATTGAATGTATCAACCAAAACAAATCCCATCTTCACACATGAAGGAGCAAAAGCTCAACATATCAATTCCGAGTTGCAATTAAGGCGTTCGGTAATGTCCTGTCTGCTCTGGGAGAGCGAGTTCTATGAGGATGGCATTTCCATAGCAGAACGAATTGCCAATACTATCCCCTCAGTGAAGCCTGAAAAGGTAGCTGAAATAGCCATAGAAGCTAGAGAGAAAATGAAACTGCGCCATGTGCCCTTATTGATTGTTAGGGAAATGGCAAGTATACCCATCCACAAATCACTTGTAGCGGACACTCTAGCTCGAATTATCCAGCGTGAAGATGAGCTTTCCGAGTTCATGGCTATCTATTGGAAGGATGGCAAACAATCATTATCTGCTCAGGTCAAGCGTGGTTTGGCTGGTGCATTTACTAAATTTGATGCTTACCAGTTAGCCAAATATAATAGAGATGGCAATATCAAATTGCGAGACGTTTTGTTTCTTTGCCATGCTAGGCCTGGAAACAAAGAACAGGAATCATTATGGAAGCAACTTATTGATAATACCTTACCTATTCCTGATACCTGGGAAGTCAACCTTTCTGGGGGGAAAGATAAGAAAGAGTCTTTTGAGAGATTATTGAAAGAAAATAAACTAGGAGCATTGGCTTTGCTGCGGAATTTACGCAATATGTCCCAAGCAGGAGTTGGAGAGGATGTTATTTTCGAGGCATTAGCTTCAATGAATGTATCAAGGGTTTTACCTTTCAGGTTTATTACCGCAGCTAAATATGTTCCGCAATGGGAGAATCAAATAGAGGTAGCGTTATTAAAATGTCTAGCCTCAAAAGAGAAAATCGCTGGTAAAACTGTAATTCTTGTTGATGTCTCTGGTAGCATGGAGTCTCAAGTTTCGGAGAAATCTGAGATTACTCGTATGGATGCTGCTTGTGGTATCGCTATGCTTGGAAGGGAATTGTGTGATGCTAGGGTTGTAACATTCTCAAATGGGATGGTAGAGATACCAGCAAGGCATGGATTCGCTTTGCGAGACGCAATTCAGAATAGTCAGCCACATGGAGGAACTTATTTAGGTCAAGCGATTAACCTAATCAATGCGAAAATACCTTACGATAGGTTAATCGTAATTACCGATGAACAAAGCCATGATTCTGTGCCTGTCTCAAAAGGTAAAGGTTATTTAATCAATGTAGCCTCTTATCAGAATGGTATCGGTTATGGCGCTTGGACTCACATAGACGGGTGGTCAGAAGCGACCTTGGATTATATCAGAACATTTGAAAATCAAGACAGTTGAGACTTCAATTATGACAGCACAAGAAATCAAAGCACTCAGAAAATCCCTCGGTCTACACCAAAAGGAATTTGCCAATCGGTTAAAGGTGGATACTATTACTGTCAGCCGATGGGAGAGAGGGATACAGAAACCATCACCAGTATTAATAAGAAAGCTAGAGAGGTTAATGAATAACAAAAAGGGGGATAAATAAAATGGCTACAACAGATTCAGTATGCGGTGCTCCAAAACCCCAGACAATAGAGAGCAGTTCCCAAGAACTCAGAAACTTCCTGTACAACCTCAAGTATGATATTGAGACATTTTTAGGAAAAGACAAACCAGAATGCAAATCACCAAATGTTCCACCAGTTCCAAACCCGATTACTAGCGTAATGGATAATCTTAGCGAAGCTAGGGGTATAGTTGGCGATATTCGTTCCCTTGTTTTTTCAGATATTGCCCATCGGATAAGAGAAAGCTAAATCGACTAGCGAATAATAATAGGAAGGAGAGAAGATGTTTGACTTAAACTATATTGAGTGTGCTGGAGTTAGAGTGCCTTCCGATTGGTCAGTAAAGCAACTCAGAGAAGCTCTAGCCAAAAGGAATATACGTTTTATAGAAGCGCACGAAAGAGAAATTATGGCAGTCTTTGGTGATGCTATCCTATTAAAAGCATCATTGGAAGATAGCATCGCTACCCTTCGACAAGAGAAGGCTAAGTTAATAGCTGATATATCTACGCTAAAGGCTAAAATAATAGGAAGGTGAATGATGGAAGAGAAAAGTCTAAGGTATAGAGTGAATGTTTCAACCTCAGTCAAGGGCGTGAAAACCTGGGACTGCACAGTAGATGGTGAGAACTTTGAAATGGATGAAGTCCTTGGCAGGAGTGATGAACTTGTAAAGAAACTAGAAGCTAGGTATCCTGCGCCAGAAGCCTAAGTTACAGGATTATTAAATAGGAGGAATAATATGGAAGGAAAAGACGTAGTAATTAGAGGTGATAAGGAATTAGCCTTATACGACCTTGAAACCAGTTTTGCGGTGGCTGTTAGGCAGAGGGAACTACTAGAGATTTATATTAAGAGACAACTAATGCCTGACAAACACTTTTACACTGTCGGTGATGACCCTGGGCGGAAACCATCACTAACAAAAGAAGGTGCAGAACTTATTTGCTTACCTCATGGATTGAAAGGGCGTTATCAATGGTTGTCTGGCCCCGATAACCCGCCACTCGATATTACACCATACCAAATAACCATGAAGTGTGAATTGGAAGCTGATGGAAGGTTTAAGGGCGAGGGAGTTGGTTCTGCTAGTAGCCATATCACCACAAGGGCAGGAGAACACAAGCCGAGGCAAAAAGACCCTGGCCTCTGTCATAATGCGACTCTCAAGATGGCTTGTAAGTCCGCCTATATAGCAGCTACCCTTAACTCTACGGCTGCTAGTGAGTTCTTTACTCAAGACTTAGAGGATGACCATACTGGCTCTGATAAAAAAGAGGTTGATAAAACACAGCACTGGTGCAAAGAGCATGATACATCTTTCTTCATGAAGGGCAGGATGAAGGCTTACGCTCACCCAATAGGAGATACAGGTCAATGGTGCCACGAACACAATGAGAAGCCACCAGATAAAAGGGGTGAGTTTACTAAGGAAGGCAGAGACTTAGTTGAAGAGGCAATAGTAAACACCAAGAAACCACAGGAAGCACCAGCAGAGCCACCACAAGATGTGTTACAGCAGTCGGAAGAGGAAGTTAAGAGAGAGGTATCTGATGAACCCCAAAACACTATAGACATGGGTGTTCTATCTGACCAACTGGCAGAACTTAAAAAGAAAGTTCCGAAGGCTTGGAGTGATGCCAATTTGTTATCCTATATGAAAACAAGCTATGGTGTTATAGGCAGCACACCACTTGAGGCTGCTGCTAAACTGGATGAAGGTAGAGCCAAACACTTTCTTAACAGAGTCAAAGAAGCAATAGAATTAGCTTAAAGGAGAATAACTGAGGCTTGCTGGTGGGTGTTTTATCCCATAAGCGTAAAGCCAGCAAGGTTGCCAGCCACCGATAAGGCACACTTCAGGTGGTGGAGTAGCGCAGGGGAGATACCTGTAGATACCACTGGCTGGCAAGGACTCAGGGTGAGGGCTTAGTCATATCACGCCAGAACTTCTTCATACCGCTATGTACCTAGCCCTCACCCTGAGTCTGAATAGTAGGGGATGAGAATATTATGAAAGAGCCAACAGAAGCACGGGTAAAGGAGTTCTGGGAGTGGTGTGAATTCAGGTCTAATGCCATGAAACTGAGCGAAGGAGGCTGGAATTTTCCTAAGGGTGGTTGGGATATAAAACTACCACCTATAGACCTCAACAATCTCTTTAAGTATGCTGTACCAAAGTTACAAAGGGGCATAGCTGGTTGGGAATTATTTAATGTTGACTTTTTCCTTGATGGTGACTGGATAACGTGCAGGCTAGAGTTTAGTAAGGATGGCAAGCATGGGTTGCCTGATAATAAGGCTTTTGTAAACGAATGTATTTGCACAGACCCTGCCCTAGCTCTGTTCTGGGCAATATGGGAAGTATTAAAGGGTTAGACCCTGAGTCTGGATAGTAGGGGATGGATGAGAAAGGAGGGACTAAATGGATGGGAAATGTGTAGTAACCGTAGAAACTAACCAAGGAGATGAAGTTATCTGTACTTTGAACGATGTTGGTGATACTTCATCTCATCACAAACACAAAGAGATAACCACATATCAAGAAGCCTGTGAGTGGATGAAAGATTCCCATGTGACCTTCCACTGGTGTAAATACAGATTATATAAACTGGTTGAGATAACCCCCGCACTGAATAGGGAGGGAATAATAAGGTGAAACTTACTGAAGAACAAAAACGAAATCGCAAAGAGTTTGCTGAAATCTCTAAGAGGCTTGATAAGGAACGAGGCAAGGATAAAACAAAGTATAATAAAATTGATGGTGAGTGTGGTTGTCGCACCTTTGTTATTTTTGATGGCACTGAAATTAGCGAAGGTGGTTGGCTCATAGGTCGTAAGTGGATGACTGCCAAATTTATGAATACTATCGTTTACAAGTGGGTGAAGCAATCTTATGACACTAGGGCAGACGCATTATACAAAAAGGGCTTACTCCCTAAAGAATATATAGAGACTTTAAGGCAAAGAGGGATGCTAGATTATACAGCAGGCGATGGACAATGTGGTGGTTGTCGCTGGTATGCTGCTATTGACGGAGACTATGGTTTTTGCTTCAACCAAGATAGCCCAAATGAAGGTAGAATAACTTTCGAGCATGGTGGCTGTATTCAACACTCATTCATTCAAGAATTATCTCTTTGAATAGGGAGGGAATTGAAAGCAGAAGGATTATATTATCTCAAGCTAGACTTCGATTTCTTTGAAGTGAACCTTAAAACTAAAGCACTAATTAAAAGCTATGGTTTGGCTGGTTCTGCCTTCTATCTTTACATAGCTATTAAATTATATAAAGCTAATGAGTGCAGGCTTGAGTATGGAGACTTTATCTTCGATGCTTTAGCCTTTGATAACTTTGATACCAGTGAAAAAGTCAAGCAGTTTATAGATGACTGTATCCATAAGTTCAAGCTGTTCAAAAGGGATGGTGATTACTTCCACTGTCCACACGTTGATGAAGCGGTAGAAAAGTATGAGAACTCAAAGGCTCTGTTTAGTGAATCCGGTAAACTGGGAGCTAAGAGAAGATGGGGAAAGGCCGAACCAGAGAAACCTGCATCTTCATTAACCTTCAATGACTACAAGGAAAAACTGAAGGATAAGTATCCTGGCGTAGATGTTGACAATGAGTGGGAGCAATGCCAGATTTGGTACAGAGACCACAAGAAGAAGATAAAAAGTCCATCCCTAGCTTTATATAACTGGTGCAAGAAGGAGAGCAGTATTGGAACGCCTCGGAAAGATACTCCCAAAAGTTCAAAGAGATTCGACCCCAGCCAACCACTCAGATGAGCCTATGAAAAAGTATCAGATAATATATGCTGACCCGCAAGAGGTAATATGAAAGCAGAAGAATTAGTAGCACTGATTAGAAAGAAATATAAGACTGATACCAACGGCTATAATCCATGTGTAGTATTGGAGCAAGTTCCTGATGGTACTGGGATGTATCAAAGTCGTTGGATTGATGTAGCAGTATTTCAGATGTGGACATCAAAGGGACTTACTAGGACAGCATTTGAAATAAAGGTATCTCGGGCTGACTTTTTAAGTGAGATACAAAACCCACAAAAACACGCTTGGTGTAGAGAATCTTTCCATTACTTCTTCTTTGTTGCACCAAAGGGTATAGTTCAAGTTGAAGAATTACCTGATGGTGTAGGGTGGCTATACCCTAGAGGTAGCCAGCTATGCACAGGGCGACAGGCTAGAATAAATGATAATCCTAAATTAGATGACCATATTCTTTCTGGATTTCTAAGGGCAGCCCACAAGGAAATAGAGAACTCCAAGAAAGTCAATCTGGAAGAAATATTAACTACTAGCGAGGCATACAAGAAAGCAAGTTCCTATATGGAAGCTACCAGCAAGTTTTTGAAATCAAGAGGTAAACCATATATGGCACCTGATTCAACTGAGGACATAGTCAAGGCACTTGAAGAAGCAACTATTGATAAGCAATTAAAACAAGATAGGGATAGATTGATAAATTTAACAGGGCGATTCCAGAGTGAGATTGCAGGGTTAATGAGTCTATTCTTAATAATTGCTAATAAGAGCCTCTTGGCTAGGAATGAGTTGGGTGATTATCTTGTTAGTGAATACGGAGCACGGGATGAGTATAGCCTTATAGCACTACAACAGCGAGCAAAGGATAGAAAGGCTAATGATTACGATAATCGCTATACTGAATTAGTAGAACTTATATTAAACTGGCAAAAGATGGGGCAATGAAGTAGAAAGTGATATAGAGTTATAGACATGGAACACATAGGTAACGTATTACCCAAAGTAGATAAGGACAAGACAATCAAATCATCAGATGAGCCTGTTTACAACTGCCCAATCTGCATGGATTTTGGATGGGTTCATCCTACCAGACCAGATAGTAAGCCTGATTATTCCCAGCTTGTACCCTGCCCTTGCTCTATTGAGCGATTCAAAGTAGAGCGAGAGAAAAGGATGCTGCTCCAGTGCAATTTACCTGCTGATACTAAAGGCTGGACTTTTGAGAACTTTGAAGCCTACAACGACAGTCTACGTGAAGCCCTGTCAATAGCTCAAGAGATAGCAAGCGGTGAAGGCAAACTGAAATGGCTTATCTTGAAAGGAGAAACCGACTGTGGCAAGTCTCATCTAGCGGTATCAATATGCCGGGAATGGTTAATCCACGATAAGCCAGCCAGATATACCTTTGTTCCCGATATGCTGGATGATTTAAGGTCAGGCTATGATAGTGATGCGGAACACTCTTTTGAAAGCAAGATGCAGGTATATAAAACTGCGCCTTTGCTTGTTTTGGATGACCTCGGGACTGAAAAGCTGACTGACTGGGGTTATGAGAAGTTGTGCATAATCATAAACCACAGGGCAGAGGAAGGTTTGTACCTGGTGGTGACAACCAATAAGGACATAAGAGCAATACCAGGAGACAAAGAACACAGGATTGGGAGCAGATTACTCAGGCACAGACAAGGTAAACTGGTTGAGATAGAGGCTCCTGAATATAGACTAAGGCAAAAAACATGACTTGTCCGATAGGTAAAGCAGAATGTGAATATCCCTGCCCGTATATGAAAGAATTACTTTGTGATTATCCCTATATAGGAGCAGAGATTAAGGTGGTGAAGCAATGAGAAGTCCTAGTTCTGATATGACTGAGAAGGAACTGGATGCCGAAGTAAGGAAGCTGGCTAAACTGTGCGGATGGTTGTACTATCATACCTATAGAAGTAAGCGGAGCCCTGCTGGCTTCCCCGACCTCGTATTAGTGCGACCCCCTAGAATTGTATATGCTGAGCTTAAAAGCAAGGATGGCAAGGTAACACCTGAGCAAAAGATATGGCTTGATAAGTTAGCTGGTTGTCCCCAGAACGAGGTTTACCTATGGAGACCTGATGAGCTACAAGAGATAGCTGATGTGCTATCAACTAAGGAGGTAGAATAAATATGGATGATTTTAAGATTAATTGCCCCAACTGCCATGTCACTATCAGAGTGCCTTTCGTCAGAGAACTCAAAGTACAAGCAATCAAAGATGCTGATATGCTTGAGGTAACAGCAAGAGATAAATTGCTTGCTTTAGAGCTATGGCTTAACTCTACAAGCATCTTTGGGTTGTTAAAGTGGTGGATTAAAAGGAGGTAGAATAAATGAGTTTCCCCCCTGATGGAATAATAGGAGAGCAAATGGCAAGTAGGCAGCAAGAGATAAGGGAAGGGATAGCATTGCTAATACCAACTGACTGCGATAAGTGTTACCTTGATGGCAATAGGGAGGTTAGAAGTGGTTGTGATGATTTGGAAGAACCTGGTTCCCCGTGTCTACTACAATTGTTTCTGGCAAAAGAATACCTTACCTATCTCCATTCTCAAGGTGCAGTTCTAAAGGTAGGAGAAATAAGAGAGATTATTAGAGGGGCTGCTGACCCAGAAGCTTATATTGCTGATGGCCTAGGGGTGAGCTGGGAAAGAAGTGCTCCCTATTTTAGGCAATTCAAAGAAGCTGGTTATACTCTAACCGAGCCATTGATAGAACCACCACCAGAGGCAACGTAGCAGGTGTTACACCCATTGAAAGGTTGATTATGGCAGGTACATCGAAGTTAACTAAAGCAGTAGCATTCAGGCTTAAAAATGATATTCATGCTATCATAGCTAGAAGGGCTGAAAGGCAAAGATTGACTGTCAATGAATATCTGAGAAGGAAAGCGGAGTATGATGCAACTAGACCGCACTGATATACGCAGGAAACACGGGAGGGGAAAATGATAATACATTGTGGGCACTGTGGGTCGTTTGTATCAAGGAAAAATAGAATATGGGAAGGATGCTGTACTATGGTCTGTATCTTCTGCAAGAAATGTCATAAAATCTTGAGCCTATATGACCAGATATTATAAGAGGAGCAAGAAATGCAAAAGACTAAAATCGAATGGTGTGATTATACGATAAATCCAGTGAAGGGCTTATGTCCTATGGCTTGTTCTTATTGCTATGCTAGGGCGATGTATAAGCGGTTCAGGTGGGATGGGACAATTAGGCTTGATGCCTCTGCTATCCACGGTATTCACTCCATCAAAACACCCTCTCGTATTTTTGTGGGTTCTACCATGGAATTGTTCGGTGAGTGGATACCAGAAGAATATTATGATTACATCTGGGGTATGGTGAAGGCAAAACCCCAACACACCTTTATCTTCCTCACCAAACAACCACAGAACCTTTCCAAATGGGAGTTTCCCGATAACTGCTGGGTCGGGGTGAGTGCTACGGATAAAATGCAATTCCTATCAGGGATATACCACTTGATAAACCTAGAAGCATCAATTAAGTTTGTATCGTTTGAACCATTACTAGAAACAATGAGTGGTGGTTTGTATCCGATAGAAGAACACCTACAGAATGGTGGTATCAACTGGGCAATCATTGGTGCTCAATCGCCCTATTCTATGAAAACCTTCCCTAAGTGGGAATGGGTAAAGGAGATTATTGAATCCTGCGACAAGGCAAAGATACCTGTGTTCTTGAAGGAAAATCTGGGCTTACCGAAGTATAGTTGCGAAGGTGCTACGCCGTATTATAAGAAACTCCCATCAGGTACTATGGGGCTTCGGCAGGAGATGCCCTATGCCTGACCCTTGGTCTGATTATCTCAAGGCTCTTAATAGATGCTGTGATGCGGTGAAACTGACTGCTCAGCACACCCAAGAGGCAGCCAGGTTAGCAGAGAAGACAGCAGACTATGCTTTATTGACAGCTTCCTATGTGAGAGAATGTATTGAGGCTAATAATGACAAGACCTAAACTATTAGATTTATTCTGCGGAGCCGGTGGGGCTGCTATGGGTTATCACCGAGCAGGCTTTGAGGTTGTAGGGGTAGATATAAAGCCACAGCCTCACTATCCCTTTGAGTTTATTCAAGCGGACTGGGAAGAAGTGCTTCGCTATCTACCTGGATTATGGGAGCGTGATAATATTCCTTATGCAGTCCACGCTTCGCCTCCATGCCAGCGATATTCTACAATGACAAAGAAGTGGGGCCGTTCAGAGAATCATCCCGATTTAATCGCTCCCGTTAGAGAGGAATTAGAGACGTTAGAAGTTCCTTTTGTGATTGAGAATGTAAAAGGTGCGCCATTAAATAATCCTGCAATGTTATGTGGTTCAATGTTCGGGCTTGGGGCAATAAAGGAAACCGATTGTGATTATCACGGAAGTTATAACGATACTCCTAGCGGTTTTGGTGCGGGATTGACTAATTTCAGGGAAACTTATAAATACCAATTACGCAGGCATCGTATCTTCGAATGTTCATGGGGGTTTATATTCCCACCTGCTAGTTGTAACCACCAAGGATTAGCTTTGCCCGTTTATGGTCATGCTGGCGGACAATCCAAAAGAGACGGGTTAAAGTTTCCAGGTACAGATGCTTGGCGTGAAGGTATGGGAATAGACTGGATGACGGGCAATGAACTAGCTGAGGCAATCCCCCCCGCCTACACGGAGTATATAGGCAAGTATCTGATTAAGGCAGTATTATGAACACAGAAAACACTAAACCTATTTACTGGGTGCTGTTCTACGGTAACTCGCAGGCACTACAAGACCTTTACGATTACCAGCAGGAGCATTACGGCACTGGAATAGATGAGCCACCTGAACCATTACCTCAGACTCCTAAAATAGATGTGAATACTGATGAGATTGATGTTGAGAAATTCATGGCGAGCCCACCTTTGAGTGAGGGCAGGGGATATTGAGTTTGACTAGAAAACATCATAAGAGGAATGGAAGTAAATGAATTGAGGTAAAATGATACTTACAAGTTGTATTAAAGGCGGAGATGCACAAGGCAGACCAGGGTGGCTCATCCAGTTTCAATATGATGCTGAATTTATTGAAAAACTTAAAAGCAGTATAAGCCACCTAAATCGTGAGTGGAGGCCAGATACAAAAACTTGGTGGGTAGACGAAGCCTATGAAGATGACTTAGACCAACTCTTTAGTAACTGGTATGCCTTAGCTAAATTACAAGGGACTTTATTTTAAGTGAAGCAAACAGGAGTAGTGCTAATCCTGCAAAACTTACTAGAATTGCGCTCAGGTCAGTCTATTGAGCGCACACTGAGCTATCTTGAACGGCCCCTGGTTACTGGAAGCAAAGGACACCATGCTCCGTTTGAAAATCCGTGTATGACAGTAGCCGAGATAGAGAATCGGTTGAAGATATGTGGACTAGACGGCTTCATGCTTAAAGTCCATGTGGCTTTAGAAGAGAGTGAGCAGTCAATAGCAAGGGCACTGAGTATGCCGCCGGATGAGGTAGCAAGGGGAATTAGAACGGCTCTGAGGTATGTGTCTGGCAAATGGCCTAAAGACCAGACCTACAAGAGATACAAAAGTAGAGGTAATCATTAGAGGTAAAGGAGAAACAGAAGATGAGTATATGGCAAAAGTGTCCAATATGTGGAGGTTGTGGGTTAGTTGGCGGTAACTTCTTTGACAGTCCTGGTAGCATAGATGAATATGGTAATCGCACTTGGGTATCAGACCACGTTTCAGAGGCTTGTAAGGTGTGTGGAGGCAAGGGAATAATTGAGTCCCCCCCAGAGGTAAAGGAGTAGAAAGGAAAAATGAACGGGATATATGATATACGCCCACAGGCTAAGCAGTTTGCACTTCTAAGTGGTTCTCCAATGGTGAGTTGTGTTCCTGAAAATAATCGTGTGTGGTGGTTGTTAGATTTTTACCAATCAGATAAAAGTCGAATGATGGCAGCTAAGAAAAAGAAGCGTATATCGCCAGAAGCTATTTTTGTTACATGGGAATTTACGCTAGAGGATATTATAAAGCAAGGCACAATGATATTTCCCCAAGCATCAGATAAGATATTGTTATCTGATAAGTTGGATATATTATCCCAATTATTTAAGAGGAAATAACCAGCTTAGCCCCAGAGGTAAAGGAGTAGAAAAAACTGTGGTAGAACTATATGGCAATCTGACGGGTGCAATCTTCTCTGATGACGGGGAATATCGTTATGCTCTTTGGCGTAAATGGAATAATGATTTGAAGCCATTGCTTTTTATCGGGCTTAATCCTTCAACCGCCAACAATATAACGAATGACCCGACAGTTACCCGTTGTGTGGTAAGAGCGTACAGGGAGGGGTTTGGCGGATTGATGGTGGGTAATCTTTACTCTTGTGTTTCAAGTTGCCCAGATGTTTTATTGAGAGAAGGGGCAGTTGGTGATAGGACTGACGAATATCTACAAACAATGATTGATATGGCAGGTCGTGTATTGTGCGCTTGGGGTAGTTTCAAAGAGGCCAAGAAGCGGTCGGTATGCGTATTAAACATGATACCAGAGCCTTATTGTTTGGGTATGAATAGTGACGGGCAACCAAAACACCCGCTCTATATACCATACTCAATCAAGATGAGCAAAATTAGTGCGTTAGCCCCAGAGGTAAAGGAGTAGAAATGAAATGAAAACAAAAGATAGACTAGCACGTGACTTAAAGCTCTTTAATGCACCCGACAAGATGATTGAGTATGCCCGTAATGGTTTTTACGATGACTACGAAAGCCCGATTGCTACGCCGATAATGAGGCTTGCCCAGGATTGTCTTGAGAATGGCATCAATGAGATTGCAGAACGTGCTAAAAATGGTGAATACGATGCTACTCAAGAGGAGTCAGACGCATGGTTAAATACCGAGGGCAAACGTCATCTTGATAAGGAGAAGAGAAATGATACCCATTAGGTTCAAGGAACAAAATACTATATACGCAGAGAATCAACCCGAATATATACCCCTGCCTGTGCATAAAGACAAATCTGGTGTGGTGACAAGTTGTTGGCGGGTATCCTTTCCGGAGAGATTGAAAATACTATTTGGGGCAAAAATATACTGGCAACAACTCACCTTTAATAATCCATTACAACCTATTAAGCCAACGATAGGCACTTTCCCCAATTCAGCCCCAGAGGTAAAGGAGTAGAAAGGGATTACGAAGGCACAGAATAATCCCATGAGAATTTGCTTGTCAAGAACCCTTACCAGTTATTCCTCCATATCCTCTTGTACCTGTGCCTGCCCTATCTCTCCTGGTAGCCTACCTTGTTGAACCTGGGCTTCTCACTCATCATCACTGGCACCAACTCATTTCCTTGCTCATCAAACACCCTGGAGCACATGATACAAGTATAGTCCTCGTAGTCCTTCAAGATTGTACCATTACACCTGGAGCATATCATAACTCTGCTCCATCAGCCTTGTTTATCCAGTAGTCTTTCGTGTTCTCAGCAATCCTCAAATCTGGTAGGTGAGTTGCGTAGTGCCAAACCATACCGGACATGAAAATCTTGCGCTCTATTTTCTTCCAGCCTTTACTTTTAAGTTCCCTTGCCTTATGTAGCATATCAAAGAATAACTGTTTTTCTAGTGTTTTCATTCTACTTTCCCTCCTCTTTATTTTCTCTTGTGACATATTCTTTGGCTGTACCATCAGCGTAAACTAACATCCTGACTACCGAGCCATCCGGGTAGAGCCAGTTGCATCTATTCATAAATCGCCCATCCAGTTCTACATGGCCTCTAGTTACCAGGCTATTATAACAGTGTCCGCAGAGCTCGTAATTGGCTACTTGGTGTGCTTCTTTCTCCATAAACTCTGGGCCGATGCAAATATCGCATGAGCTACACTGTTTCTTCATATCAATTCCTATTCGCCTGTACGTACTCAGTGTAATGGATGTGGTGCTTCATGTCCTGGCCGTAGTACATAGGCCACGATAAGAGGAAGTGGATTACGGCCCTCTTGAATGCCTTGCTTGTTATATATATTAGCATTAGTTTACCTCCTTATAACAACGCCTCTTTGATATGGTCAACGTGCTGTCTTAGCTGGTTCTCGGTGTGTATCCTGCGTGGGTTGATGTAGCAGTCAAAGCCAGTAATGTCTCCCCTCTGGTACTGCCTTACCCCGCTACCCATCACGCCATCACAGTCCTTTCTTAACTTGAATTGGCAATCGTGTTTTCCTATTTTGAGCTGACCACTCTCATCCCTTCTCCCCGGGTAAACTATGTCCTCGAGCTCCCGCCGGATGCTGTCTAGTTTCTCATGGTCTATTTTCATGTTACCTCCCTTATCTCATAGAATCAAAGTAAGCGTATTGCAGTAGTTTAGTATAGCTTATCTCTCTACCCTGGTATAGCTCGAAGTTCAAGAGTGAAAAGCCACCATCGTAAATATATGCGATCGTGTTGTCTGATACTTCAAGCCATACGTGCTTCTGTCCGTTTACCCAGGGACTAGCACCGTACATAATTTTAGTCTCATAGTCTCTGCCCATGTTCCAGATATAATATAGTGAATATAGGGTGTCTGCGCTACAGTTGTAATCCTGCCGGCCAACGAATGAATGAGGTAATATCTCATCGCCTAGCTGCCAACTCCTAACGTGGCTTTCAAGCAGGGTGGAGTTGTCCGTGTATGCTCCCGGCTGCTCATTATAGCAGTAGATTAGCGGTGCTATCAGGAGTGCCAGTAGTATCACCATCCAGATTATAATTTTCTTAGGTTTCATAATTCCCCCTTTCCTCCTTTACTATTATTCCCTTGTGTTAGGCTAGTTTAACTTTTAGTCGAGGGTTACGGTATACTCTGAAAGCATCTCTTAATATCTGCATATTGCTAGTGCGCTCTGTATATTCCTTAAATCCCCCCCCATAAGTGGGCTTATAGCCATTATTAGTGCGCCTTATCAATTCTTGTTTCATGTCCTCACTGACTTGGTTGTCAGCCAATCGCCAAGAGCAACACTCACCAATGATAAAATATTGGTCGGCTAATAACCTAACCCTCATCCAGTCAGTTTCATAACCTAACCAGATAAAGGCTATCATTATTATTGCAATAGTTGCTATCATATTAACTCCTGTTACCCCCTTATCGCTGAGGGTGTTCGCATCACCCCCAGAGGAAGAGGCTAACTACTAGCAATTATTTAGGTAATCCAATAGGCAACACTCATCACCTTGCAAAGCTAAAGTTTCGCCTTGCTCATTGGT
>Ga0180007_10003854_pt1 | contig 16316 bp, 16 predicted proteins | sample MM_PC_MetaG_FD_121122 | JGI IMG/M metagenome (GOLD analysis project Ga0180007, IMG submission 121122) | Groundwater microbial communities from the Aspo Hard Rock Laboratory (HRL) deep subsurface site, Sweden - MM_PC_MetaG | ecosystem: Environmental > Aquatic > Deep subsurface > Groundwater... | reverse complement strand
CGAGAGCGCCGTGCGCACCTGCCGCCGCGTGCTGCCGGGCATGATGGCGCGCCGGTATGGCCGGATCGTGGCCGTCACCTCGATGGCGGTACGCCAGCCGGTGGAGAACCTGACCCTCTCCAACGTGATCCGTCCCGCGGTGCAGGCCCTGGTCAAGGACCTGTCCCTGGCGGGAGCGCCCCACGGGGTCACCGTCAACGCCGTGGAGCCGGGGATCCATGTCACCAGCGCCCTGGAACGGCTCATCTCGCGCAAGATCGAGCAGGGCGCCCCGGGGCGAGAGGCGGTTCTGGCCGAATGGGTGAGCGAGATCCCGGCCGGACGCACGGGCGAACCGGCGGAGTTCGCGGCCCTGGTCGCGTTCCTGATGTCGTCCCCCGCGGGTTACATCACCGGGCAGAGCGTGGCTGCGGACGGGGGCTGGATCAAGGGTACCTTTTGACCTGGCTCATTCCGCAGCGCAGTGCAACGCTCCTACAGGAGGAATCCGGGTCGAGGTTGACGTACGTGCAAATAGGTTTATATTAAATGTCAATAGACAATGAAGTTCTACTGCGGACGGTGGGTCTTGCTGGAAATAATCGGGATTCTGGTCTTGTACTTCGTTCTGGTACACTGGGTTCTGCCCCGTCTGGGCGTTCCCACTTGAGCGTCCATGAGCTGCTCGATCGGTGATCGAGACGACAGGACCGACGAGAAAAAGACATGAGGTGATCGACATGCCCATGTACGAGTTCAAGTGCGTCGCATGCGGCGCCGAGTTCGAGGAACTGGTCACGATGGCCGAGGTCGCGGCGGGCGAGGTGCCCTGCCCCGCATGCGCGTCGAAGCAGGTCGAGCGGCAGATATCGACGTTCGCCTGCGGCGGCGAGAGCGTCGTCGACGCCGGCGGGGACGGCGGCTGCGGCCACGCCGGTTTTGGCTGAGCGCATTGATCCGGCACAGACGCCGAGGGCGGCCCGTGCGGCCGCCCTTTTTCATGCTCGGGTGTCGCAGCTAGTCCTGGACCCGATAGACCAATCCGCCGGCCTCTCTGCAGGCCAAGCCCACCTTCGCTCTGTCGCAGCTCGGTCCGGTGACGCACCAGCGTCCATTCCGTTCCTGAAGCTCCATCCTGCTGCGTAACCGCCACCAATCGTTGACCTCGCCAGGGAGCGCCAGCCAGGTCCCCCTGTCGTCACGCAGCGCGCACAAGTGGTCTAGCAACTCCCGAAACAGATCCTGAGCTCTCCGCTCGATCGTGTAGTCGGGGTGGATGATGAAGCTGAGCAGCCCGTGCCGGCCCACCACGATATCGGTCTGCTCTCTCCACAGGTCCATGTCGTAGCGACCGAGATTGTTGTACAGCGGATAGTCCTGGATCGTGGTCAGGGGCAGTTCCAGCGTGTCGCCGATGAAGTACGGCATCACCGTGCAGCACCCGCCGCGCTGTGGGTCGAGGTGCCCCACGTTGGGCACGGACATGTCGTACTCGAAATCCAAGTGGCCGATCAGGTCGAGGTTGCGGTACATCACCGGTGACCTGAAGCCGACGGCCCGCCAATTAGCCGCGTACGCATTTATCCTGGCGGCCCGCTCGAGAAAACCGGTGCGCGAGGAGAAGAGATGGCCGTCGTGGCTCAACCCGTGGATGCAGACCTCGCATCCCGCTCGGCGTATGGAATCGAGATACGCTGGAGTCACCTCGTAACGCTCCTCGGGCACGACCTCGAAGGACGACACGACGCCCACGGCGGCTTCCATATCCATGAGGTGCCCGCAGAAATCGCGGCCGGCCGCCGTCTCCACATCATGAGTCATCACAGCGCAACTCCGGTGGCCGTCGGGCCAGAACCAGACGAAGGGCAGAGTGTCGGTGTCGTGGACCTCGAGCAATTGCATCCAGTGATCGGCGACGAGTTTCTCCACGCCGGTGTCAACCGGCCAGGCGGGAAAGGGGATCTTCTCCCAGCCGCGCAACGCGAAGCGCTGGAGATGCTTGCGCATGCCGACCGAGAGCAGGGGGCGCAACGTGTAATAAGCCGAGCGGATCAGCGACTCGGGACTGAGAGTGGCGTGCACGTCGGTGATGGAGTTGTCCCGGTAGCGCTCCAGTCGCAGATCGTCAATCTCCGCGGAGTGATCGTCGGTCCGTGAGGGTGCGAGTAGATCTGCCGGGCAGCGCGTGTATGCGCGGAAGGGGGAATTCATCGCCGGCCCTCTCCTGGCTTTGGTGCCGTCGAACCCATCAGAAACGCAGACCCATCTTCAAGAACTCGCGTACTTCCCGCGGTGTGGGATAGGTATAGTTGGTCCAGTCTCCCTCGGGCTGGGGAACGGCCTGGACCGTGGATATGTCCTCGCGGACGAGGAAGTCGGCCATCATCCGGCCTCCGGCTGCGGATGTCTTCTTATTGAGTGTGTACACCGTGTCATCCGGTGCGACGGGGACCGCCACCTGGCAGATGATATCGCCGGTGTCGAAGCCCTTGGTGACCCGGTGCAGAGTGCAGCCTACCTCTTCGGCGCCCTCGAGCAGAGCGAAGAAGCTGGGCGCCATGCCGCGGTAACGGGGCAGATATGCCTTGTGCAGATTCCAGGTGCCATACTTCGCGATCTCCCTGGCGCGCTTGCCGATGTAGTGGCTGAAGTTGGTGGAGATCACGATATCCGGCTCGAAGGCCGCGAGTTCGATGAGACTCTTCTTGTCGTTGATATTGAACGAGTGCCGTACGGGTACGCCGTATTTTTCGGCGAGGTTAAGCGGCGAGATCTTCTCCTCGCGATCGGTGAACTTGCGCAGGAGCTTCATGCGAGCCATCTCGAGGAAGAAGCGCAGGCCCGACCTTCGCAGGATGAACCCCACAGCTTCCAGCGGCTTCTTCTTGAAGATGGGACAAGTCGAGATCACGGAGCCCACGACCCACTCCGGATGAGTCTCGTACAGATACTTCTGCATGTTGCCGGCAAACTCATCGTCCACGGACAGGAAAACGATGCGCATGCCAACCGACCTCCTCCAGCTCCGCGGAACGAATCCCTGTACCAAATGACGCCCTGATGGAACTTGAAGAGCATGTGATGTCTCAGATGGACGTTATTGCGAGGGAATCAGCAACGATGATAAGCACTCACGAGTCGCCTGTCAATGTCCGAGCAACGACACGCGGTTCGTAACTGTTTGTAGATATTCGAGTTCCTGCTATGGTTCTGTGATCCGCGGCCGCGGGAGCCCCCGCCAGGTCTTCAGCTTCTCCCAGCGGAACCATTGCCCCGTCTCCCCGAAATTGTGCCCCAGCCAGATCACCAGGGAACCCAGCATGATCCCGCCGATCACATCGACAACGTAGTGATAGCGGCAATAGACTGTGGCGGCGCAGAGCAGCAGCCACAGGCTCGTCGCCAGCGGGCGATAGCGCGGGAACCAGCGCCAGACGTGCCACCAGCCCATCATCGAGCCGGCCACATGGCTGCTGGGAAACGCCGCGCCCAGGATGGCGCCGTTGGCGTGGATGACGCGCATGATGTCGGTGAAGATCCAGCCCGGCACGTCGATGGGCCGGGTGGTGAAATACTTGGGTCCCCAGGCGGGAAAGAACGTGTAGAGGGAGTAGCAGAGCAGCATGGTCGCGCTCAGGTCGCGTACGAAGCCGCGTACGGCGGGCCAGCGGTCGTCGTCGGCCGGGCCCGCGCTCTTGAAGAGCATGAACAGGACCACCGGCGAGAAAAGGTAGTAGGTGAAATAGGCGAACTCCATCAGCTCGTGGAACCAGGGCCACGGCCAGGCCGCCGACCAGGCCAGGCTCGGCTGCAGGCCGAAGAGCTTGCTTTCGAGGGCGATCAGCCAAGGGTCGAAGGAGTCGTGGAAGCCGTGGAAGACGATGCCCAGGAACTCCATCTCCGCGTAGAAGAGCGGGAAGGTGAACGGCAGGTAGATCTCGCCCACCAGCCGCAGCACGGCGTGACGCGAGCGCCGCAGGATCGGCGGCAAGAACCAGAAGACCAGCGCCAGGGCCCAGTGCGCGGCCAGCCGCCAGAAGGGGTGGGCGTTCACCGAGGGGTTGAGCAGGGGGTAGATTCCGCTGACGATCAGATAGACCACCGCCCAGCGGTCGAGGTCGAGGCGGTGGATGGTCAACCTGATCATCCCGCGGCGCATCAGAGCCAGCCCTCCCGGCGGTAGAAGTCCAGGGTCTCGGCGAATCCCGTGTCCAGGTCACGCGCGTCCGAGAAGCCGAGCTCCCTGCGGATCTTCTCGCCGGTGCAGGCCCAGCCGTCCACCGAAACATCCACAAGTCGATCTTCGGCCAGCAGGGGCAGCGCTTGCGCCCGTGTCCCGCCCACCAGCCGCGCGAACAGGCGCAGCAGCCCCACCGGCAGCGGCAGGGTCAGGATGGGCCGGCCGAAGCCGCGGGACAGGGCCGCCGTCAGGTCGGCGATGGCGTGGGGCATGCCGTCTTCCACGAAATACGCGCCCCGGGCGCGCTCGTCCTCGGCCAGCAGCACGGCGGCGCGGGCCGCATCCCGCCCGTCCACCAGGGATAACTCCTTCACGCGGCCGATGCGCGCACCCAGGCCGCGCCCGGCGGCCTTGAACAGGGGCAGGAAAGCCCGGTCGCGCGGACCGTACAGCGCGGGTGGCCGCAGGGCCGCGGTGCGGAAGGGCCAGTCCCGCTCCAGCAGGGATTCGGCCTCCACCTTGGAGCGTCCATAGGCGGTGATCGGCGCGCAGGGATCGTCCTCGCGCCGCGGCCTTCCTGGCGCGGAGGGTCCCGAGGCGGCCAGGCTGGAGATCAGCACGAACGCGCGCACCGAGCCCGCGCGGGCGGCGGCCTCCAGCAGGCGGCGCGTACTCAGTGTGTTGGCGCGCCGGTAGCCCGCCTCGTCCCGGGCGCGCACCACGCCGGCGCAGTGGATCACCCGCTCGGCGCCGTCGAGCAGGGCGTCCAGGGTCTCCAGGCCCGCCTCGTCCGGCGCGCCGGACGGCGGCGCCAGCACGGCCTCGATCGTCTCGAGGCCCTTGTCCCGGATCCAGCGCTGGTCGCTGGTTGCGCGCACGCTGGCGCGCAACCGGCATCCGCGTGCCAGCAGCGCGTCGGCGATGTGTCCGCCCAGGAAACCGGTGGCGCCGGTCAATGCCACCAGCGCGGTCATGACAGCGGCAGGTCGTAGATGCGGTAGGTCTTGTAGACCCGGGCGCCGAGCTTTTCGAGGATGTTGTTCATCGGCGTATTGTCCTCGAGGATCCAGCTGCACTCGCCCGCGGTGATGCCGCCCTTGACGGCGGCCTTGTAACTGCGCAGGACCATCATCACGTCCACGCCCTTGCGCCGGTGCTCGGGCAGCACGCCCAGCAGCAGGGTGCGCGCGTAGGTGATCTTCTTGCGGTCGAGCAGGAACTTGAGGATGCCGAAGGGGAAGAGTTTGCCGCGAACCCTCTTGAGTGCAAGGTTGAAGTCGGGGATGGTCATGCTGAAGCCGATGGGCTCGCCACGCCACTCGGCGATCAGCAGCAGGTTCTCGTTGACCATGGTCTTCATCTCCTTGGCCGAGAAATAGAACTCCTCGGGGTCCATGGGGATGAAGCCCCAGTTCTCGTTCCAGCAATCGTTGTAGAGGCTGCGGATCAGCTCCACCTCGTTGCGGAAGTCCTTCTTGTCGATGGGGCGGACGGTGAGGTCGGTCTTGCCGGCGAGCACCTGCCTGACGCCGTCGGCCACGCGTTTGGAGAGCTTGATGTCCTCGGCGTCCACCCGCCAGGCCCACAGGTCCTTGCACTTGGCCAGCCCGGCGTAGGATTCGAATTGATCCTGGTAGTAGGTCGGGTTGTAGGACATGCCGGTCACCGGCGGCGAGGGCTCGCCGTCGATCAGCAGGCCCGGATTGTCGTGATTGGTGGTGAAGTTCAGCGGGCCGCGCATGACGGTCATGCCGCGTTCGCGCAGCCAGTCCCTGGCGGTGTCGAGCAGCGCGTGGGAGACGACCGCGTCGTCGATGCATTCGTAGAAACCGTAGAAGCCGATCTGCTCGCGCCAGTACTCGTTGTGATAGCGGTCGACGCAGGCGCCGATGCGTCCGATCACCTCGCCGTCGCGCCGGGCCAGCCAGAGACCGGTCTCGGCATGCTTGAAGAAGGGGTTCTTGCGCCGGTCGAAGAACTCCTTGAGCTGGGCGAGCAGCGGGTAGACGTAGTGGGGATCGTCGGCGTAGATACGGTAGGGAAGGTGCAGGAACGCGTCGAGGTCCTTCTTGCCGGATACCGGCGCGACGGTGAAGCCCATCTTCCCTCCCGGCAAGCTGCGGATTAGTCGATCACGCCCAGTTCCTTGCCCACGCGCGTGAGGATGTCCATGGCGCGATGCACCTCGTCCTCGGTGTGGGTGGCCATCAGGCTGAGGCGGATCAGGGCGTCGCCCTTCTCCACGGCGGGCGAGACCACTGAGTTTACGAAGACGCCCTCCTCGAACAGCCGGCGGCACATCTGGAAGGTCATGAGATCCTCGCCGATCACGACGGGGATGATGGGCGTCTCGGACGGGCCGGTGTCGAAACCGGCGTCCTTCAGACGCGACATCATGACCTTGGTGTTGCGCCAGAGGTGCTCGAGGCGCCAGTCCTCCTCGAGCATTACGTCGACGGCCGCCGACACGGCGGCGCAGGAGGCGGGCGGCATGCTCGCGGAGAAGATCAGCGAGCGGGCGATGTGCTGGATGTAGTGGATGGTCTCGGCGTCCGAGGCGATGAAGCCGCCGACCGAGGCCAGCGACTTGCTGAAGGTGCCCATGACCAGGTGCACGCGGTCGGTGACGCCGAAGTGGTCGGCGGTGCCGCGCCCCTGGTTGCCGAGCACGCCCACGCCGTGGGCGTCGTCGATCATCAGCACCGCGTCGTGCTTCTCGGCGAGGTCGAGGATCTCGGGCACCTTGGCGATATCGCCGTGCATGGAGAACACGCCGTCCACGACGATCAACGTGCCGTTGGAGTCGCAGGTGCTCAGAACCTGCGCCAGCGAGGTCATGTTGTTGTGCCTGTACTTCTTGACCTGGCCGAAGCTCAGGCGGGTGCCGTCGATGATCGAGGCGTGGTCGGCGCGGTCGACCACCACGGTGTCGTTGCGGCCGACCAGGGCGAAGATCACGCCCAGGTTGACCATCATGCCGGTGGAGAAGACCAGGGCCTTCTCCTTGCCCACCAGCTCGGCCAGTTTCGCCTCCAGCTCGATGTGGATGTCCAGGGTGCCGTTCAAGAATCGCGAACCGGCGCAGCCGCTGCCGTACTTGTCCAGGGCCTGCTTGGCCCGCTCCTTGACCAGCGGGTGGTTGGTCAGGCCCAGGTAGTTGTTGCTGCCCAGCATGATCACTTCCCGGCCGTCGATCCGCACGGTGTTCTCCTGCGCGGACTCGATGACCCGGAAATAATGGTACAGACCGGCCTTCTGCAGATCCTTCGCCGCCCTGAACTGTCCGACCTTGTCGAGTAGCCCCATCTTCATCCTTGCTGTGTTCAGAAGGGACGGCGCCCGCGCGACCCCGTCCATCATCTGTCTGCCGTCCTGGATACGAGGGCAGCACGATAAGCCTTCGGATCCGACTGTACCAATTCTTTCGAAACGGGGCCAGTCTTAAAGAACCCTTATCTGCGCAACAGCGCGCGGGCCTCCCAGGCGATGAAAAGGGCCAGGAACACGAGACATGCGGCGATACCGGCGAGCAGGATCTGCCCGTCACCGCAGAAATGCCAGGCTTGCCAGACCAGCGCGGCCACGGAGGTCGCGAGCATGAACAGCGCGGGCAGCAGGGTGATCAGCCGGGGCTTGCGCAGGCCCACCAGCCAGCTCGAGACCACGATAAGCGCAAGGGCCGCCACCAGTTGATTGGTCGCCCCGAAAACGGGCCAGATGCGGGTGTAGCTGTCGCTGGCTCCGAGCCAGCCGGCGGCAAGCACCGTGACCAGGGTGGCGGCCCAGCGCCCTCCCAGCAGCGGCAGGTCGCGGCAGAGCTCCTGCAGGACGAAGCGGGCCAGGCGCGTGGAGGTATCGAGGGTTGTGATCACGAAGGCGTTGATCATCAGGATCCCGAAAAAAAGGCCGAGGGGCGCGGTGAACAGGGGCAGGGCGTCCACCAGACGGCTCAGGCCGGTGGCGAAGGCCATGATGGGGCCGCCGCCCTCGTTCGACATGAGGTACTGCAGGCTGTCGGTGGCGGGCGTCGCGCTGGCGTCCCAATCGAGGGCGCCGGCGGCGGTCAGCACGACCAGGCCCGCCAGCGCGGCCTCGAGGATCATGGCCCCGTAGCCCACCCGCAGGCCGTCGGATTCGCGGGCGAGCTGCTTGCTGGTGGTGCCGCTGGCGACGAGCGCGTGGAAGCCGCTGATGGCCCCGCAGGCGATCATCACGAAGAGCATGGGCCACATGGGGCCCTGGCCGACGTTGATGCTGGTCAACGCGGGCGCGGCGAGGTCCGGATGCAGGGCCAGCAGACCCAGGAATCCGCCGCCGAGGCCGAGGTAGAGGATCCAGGTGCTCAGGTAGTCGCGGGGCTGCAGCAGCAGCCACACGGGCAGGACCGAAGCCGCAACGCAGTAGACCATCAGGATCCAGAACCAGAACGTCATCGCGGGCAGGCCCAGGGCCGTCTCGCCCACGTCGACGGGGACCTGTTGCCCCAGCCAGATCAGCCCGGCGAGGGCCAGCAGGGCCGCCAGCGTGGCCGGTCCGAGACGGATTCCGGTCCGCAGGACCAGTTTTCCGAAGATCATCGCCAGCAGTATGAGCCCGAAGGTGGGCATCACGATGGTGGGCTCTGACGTGAAGGTGCGCGCGGTGATCACGCCGAAGACGGCGATCACCAGCACCAGGGCGCACCACAGGAAGATCGACAGCACCACCCGCGCGCGCCGGCCCAGGGTCTGCTCGGCGATCTCGCCCACCGAGACGCCCCTGTTGCGCACCGACGCCATCAGCGACACGTAGTCGTGGACCGCGCCGATGAACACCGCGCCGACGGCCACCCACAGCAGCGATGCCAGCCATCCGAAGTAGCGCACGCCCAGCAGGGGACCCACGATGGGTCCCGCCCCGGCGATGGAAGAGAAGTGGTGTCCGAACAGGACGGGTGTCTTGGCGGCGTGGTAGTCGAGGCCGTCGGCCTGGGCGTCGCTGGGCACGGGGCGGCCGTCGTCGGGCGCGATGAGGCGCCGGGCGACCCAGCGCCCGTAGAGCCGGTAGCCCAGGACCAGCCAGACCGCCAGGGCGCCGCCGATCCACAGGGTGTTCAAGCGAGCTCCTTCTCGGAGAAGACGTCGGCCTCGAAGACCTGGAAGGCGGCGCCTTCGCGCCAGGCGTCGGGCGAGAGGCCGGCCTTCAGGGCCAGATGCGACAACAATGTGTCGCGGTCCCAGCCCTGTTCCTCCGCCACCTGGGGCAGGAACACGGACTTGCTGGTCCCGCGCGTGAGAACCACGCCGTGGCGCGGGACCTGGATGTCGCGCCAGCTGCCGACGGCGCGCAACGGCGTGAGCGCGGAGATCTCGATCTCCAGGTCCTCCAGTTCGTCGTCGGTCACCGGTGTGAAGCGCGGATCCTTGAAGGCGGCGGACAGGGCATTGTCCACGATCGCGTCGGCCAGGGGCTTGACATCCTCGATGTAGCCGATGCAGCCGCGTAGCTGGCAGCCGTGGTGCGGGGTCACAAGGTGCAGGGTGACGAAGGCGCCGCGGTTCTCCTGAAGGGAGGCGGTGAGGGGGCCGAGCGCCGCAGGCTCGGGCAGGGGCTCGCCGTGGGCGCCCGCGGTCACCACGGCGCGCGCCAGCCGCAGCAGGAGGCTCTTCTCGGCGGCGGTCAACGGTTTGCTCATGACGCGTCCTCCGGGTCAAGGCAGGCCAGCAGCGCGGCGTAGCTCACCGAAAAGGTGAAGTCGTTGTCGCGGTCCCCGCTGCGGGCGTACTCGATCAGGGCGGTGCGGGGTTTCGCCGGCCAGGGCAGGGACAGGACCAGGGCGGCGGCCTCCAGCCCGCACATGGTGATGCCGGTGTCGCGGCCGTAGTCCAGCAGCCTCCGGGCGTCCCAGGCCAGCACGGCATCGAGTGCGCCCATGTCCAGTCGTCGCAGCTTGGCGGGGATGTCCGTGCGGAAGGGCACGTAGCCGTAGCTGGCGCCGAAGTGGGTCAGGTCGGTGGAGATCACGAACAGCGACCGCCCGTCGCACCAGGCGCCGAGGGCGGCCGCGGCCTCGCGGCGCTGGGCGTCGGAGAGCCGGGGAACGAGCAGGGGCACGACCGGCGGCACCGGAGCGAGGACGGTCTGCAAGAAAGGCAGCTGGATCTCCTCTGCGTGCTCCTGGGCGTGGGCGGCCGGCTGGCAGTCGAAGGCCGGGCAACCGCCCAGGCGCTCGCAGACAGCGCGATCCACGGCGACCTCGCCCAGGGGAGTGGCGTAGGCGTCGACGTCGGGGAAGGAGATCCGGGCGATGGGGTAACGGTGCGGGGGCGCCAGGACGAACACCCGATCGTAGGTCCGGCCGGCCAGCAGGCCGTAGCCGCGCCCGGCGACCGGTCCGCTGTAGACGTAGCCCGCGTGCGGCGCCAGGAGCACGACAGGCATCCCGGCCGGCGCCTCGGTCTGCCTTGCGGTGGCGACGAATCGCTTCACCTCGGCGGCCAGGACGCCGGCCTCGCCAGGATACCAGGAACCGGCCAGGGCGGCGGGGCGGGTGCGTGTGTGTTTCACGACGGCCTCCTCTCGGATACCTCCGGACTGTAGCAGACCGCCGGTGGCCGGGTCCAGGCTGGCCCTCGCCGGTCCGATCCGCGTTTGCACTTGCGAAATGGGCCGAGAGGCTTCATTCTGGAGAACGATGCGGTACGACCGCATTCCAGACGAGAATAACCACACCTCATTTGGGGAGGGTTGTGTTGAAGATCAACGAGAAGGCCCAGGGCGATGTCATGGTCCTGAACCTGTCCGGCAAGATCATGGGCGGCGACGATCACGACATGTTCCATACGGAGATCAAGACGCTCATCAGCGAGGGCTATGTGGACGTCGTGCTGAACATGTCCAAGGTGAACTGGATCAACTCCACGGGTCTGGGCGTGCTGGTGTCGGGCTTCCACACGCTGAAGAAGAACGGCGGCATCATGAAGATCTGCGACGTCAGCAGCCGCATCGACAACATCCTGAACGTGACGCAGCTCAAGCTGGTGTTCGAGACCTACGAGACCGTGGATGAGGCGCTGGCCTCGTTCGGACAATAGGCCGCCATGCCGGTCCCGCGGACGCCGCTGCTGACGGTGGACGGAGTGGTGCTGGTCCGCGATCCGCATCGGCCCGACGCACCGCCGCAGGTGCTGCTGATCAAGCGCGGGAACGAGCCCTTTCGAGGCCGCTGGGCATTGCCTGGCGGCTTCGTCGATGTGGGGGAGGATCCGGACGGCGCGGTGGGACGCGAGGTGGCGGAGGAGACGGGGCTGGGCGGGCTGGATTTCGAGCAGTTCAGGGTGTACGGGGCGCCAGACAGGGATCCGCGGGGACATACGGTGTCGGTGGTATATGTGGCGGAGATCGAAGGGATACCGCCTGAGGTGACAGGCGGGGACGACGCGACGGAGGCGGCTTGGTTCGTGGTCGGGAAGACGCCGGAGCTGGCGTTCGATCATGGGGGGATCTTGGGGGATGTGGTGGGGGGATGACGCATTGATTCCGCGTTATCTCGACCGGGGACGCATCAGCCCCGCGGACCTGCCCGGGATGGAGTTGGACTGGTTCGCCGCCTGCTGGTATCTTCGGGCTTACGGGCGTGACGCGGTCGACGTGGACGAGGACCTCCCGGAGGACGAGTCAGATGCCCATTCCGTGTCAGGATGCGTGTAGAACGAGGAGAACGATATGCGCAGTTTCAGCCTCAGCTTCTTGGCAACCTTCTTGATGGCATCGGGTGCCGGGGCTCATCCGGGTCATGGGGAACCCGGCCACGGTTTCAGCCTCGTGCATTACCTCACCGAGCCGGTCCATGTCTTCAGCGCGCTGGTGCTCGCCGTCCTGGTCGTCGTGGCGGCCCGGGTCGTCGTCAGGCGTCGGAAGCGATCCTAGCCCGGACTGATCGACGACGCGGCGCTTCACGATCGCGACCTTCCGTACGCCTCCGTCCGGATCCTGTCGAACTCCTCCAACGTCTCCTCGAACAGGTCCAGCATGTCGATGATCGGCGCGGACGTCTCGAGGTTCACGCCGGCGTTGCTGAGGATCTGCAGCGTCGGCGCCGACGCGCCGGCCTTCAGCATCTCGTCGACGTAGCGCCGGGCCGCCTCGCCGCCCTTCTCGCCGATCTGCTCGGCCAGGGAGATGCCGCTGGTCATGCCCGTCGCGTAGGTGAAGACGTAGAAGTCGCGCCAGGACTGAGTGACGGTTGGATGCACCGACTGAGGAGGGCATGAACCCGTAGGTCCGATCCGTCACGACCCGCGCTCCCCGCTCGACCCGAGCCAGGGAACTCGTTCCCCAGATTTCTCATGCCTTCTCCACGATCCCCGTCTATTCTAGGATGATTCGCCGGAACCCGGTGGCGTTCATGTCGTAGGAACAGCCGCCGCCGTCGAGATTCCACACCCATCCCGAAGGGACCCCGAAGCGATGATCCCCTGCCATCCGGTCGATCGGTTCAGACCGCTACTGGCGCTCGCGCTCTGCGCGGCGCTTCTTGTCGGCACAGGTTGCGGCAAGGACGAGCAGGCCGCCCCCGCCCAGGCCCACGGCCCCGGGCAGGGCCCGCCCGGCGCGCGACCCGACCAGCAGGCCGTGCCCGTCGCCGTCGAGGCGGCGCGCCGGGGCGACATCGCCAGCACCTACGACGCCACCGCGTCCCTGGAGGCCGAGAAGACCGCCCAGGTGCTGGCCCGCGTCTCCGGCCAGATCCTCGCCATCACCGCCGAGGAGGGCGACCGGGTCGCCGCCGGCGGCGCCCTGCTCCGGATCGACGACGCCGAGTACCGCTTTCGCATCGCCCAGGCCGAGGCCGCCACCGCCAACCTGCTCTCCAGGTTCAGCCGCATGGAGGCCATGCGCGCCGAGGAGCTGGCGTCGGAGGAGGAGTTCCAGGCCGCGCTCAGCGAGCTGGAGAACGCCCGGGCCGAGGAGAGCCTCACGCGGCTGACCCTGTCCTACACCGAAGTCGTCGCGCCCTTCGGGGGACGCGTCACGCGGCGTCTGGTGGACGTGGGGCAGACCGTTTCGGCCGGTACGCCACTCTTCGACATCTCCGACTTCGACCCGCTGCTGGCGCGCATCCACGTGCCCAGCCGCGAGTTCAACCGGTTGGAGCAGGAGCAGGATGTGGCGCTCGTCCTCGACAGCGACGGCACACGCCTGCGCGGCCGCATCACACTCATCAGCCCGGTGATCGATCCCGCCAGCGGCACCATCAAGATCACCGTCGAGGTTCCCGACTACCCGGCCGGCGTCAGACCGGGCGACTTCGCCAAGGTCCGCATCGTCACCGAACTGCGCGAGGGCACCGTCCTGATACCCCGCGCCGCCGTCCTTACCGACAAGGGTGAGACCTTCGTCTACGTCGCGGTCGACGACGTGGAGCACGCCGGCGACATACTGGCCGAGCGCCGCATCGTCGAGACCGGCTTCACCGACGACCTGCACACCGAAATCCTCTCCGGCCTCGCGCTGGGGGAGCGGGTCGTGGTGAAAGGCCAACGGTCGCTCAAGCACGGTACGCCGCTGAAGATCCTCGACGCGGTGGAAGCGGGGAGCCGATGAGGACCCTCGTCGATCTCGCCGTCCGTCGCCGGGTCAGCGTGGTGATGTCCGCCCTGGCGGTCGTCGCGTTCGGCCTGGTGGCCTACGGCCGGCTGTCCCTGGAACTCTTCCCCGACATCGCGTATCCGTCGATCACCGTCCAGACCGAGTTCCCCGACACCGCGCCCCAGGAGGTGGAGAACCTCGTCACGCGCCCGGTGGAGGAAGTGGTGGGCGTCCTGCGCGGGCTGCAGAACATCCACTCGGTGTCGCGGCCCGGCATTTCCGAGGTCACGCTCGAGTTCGCCTGGGGCACGGACATGGACCTGTTGTCCATGGAGATCCGCGAGAAGCTCGACCGGCTGATCCTGCCCGAGGAGACCACCGACCCGGTGGTGTTGCGCTTCGACCCCAGCCTCGATCCCATCGTCCGCCTGGCCCTGTCGGGCGACGCGGACCTGACCGTCCTGCGGCGGCTGGCCGACAAGCAGATCAAGCAGGACTTCGAGACCGTGATCGGCGTGGCGGCGGCGCAGGTGAAGGGAGGCCTGGAGGAGGAGATCCAGGTCGACGTGGACCAGGGAAGGCTCGCCGCCCTGGGCCTATCCCTGGACGATGTGCGCCAGGTCGTGGGCGTGGGCAACGTGAACCTGCCCGGCGGCGCCCTGCGCGGCCTGGACAGCCAGTACCTGATCCGCACCATCAACGAGTTCGACGATACGCAGGAGATCGCCGATCTCATCGTTCGCCGCGACGGTTCCGGCCAGGTGCGCGTGGGCGACGTGGCGACAGTGGTCTGGGGCAGCAAGGAGCGCGAGGAGATCACCCGCGTCGACGGCCGCGAGTCGGTGGAGATCTCGATCTACAAGGAGGGCGACGCCAACACCGTCACCGCCGCCCGCAATCTCCGCGCTCGCCTGGCCGAGTGGCAGACCGGCGACAAGCTGCCGCCGGGCGTCATTCTCACCGTGTTGTTCGACCAGTCGCGCTTCATCCAGCAGGCCGTGGACGAGGTGCGCAACGCGGCCCTCATCGGCGGCGTGCTGGCCGTCCTGCTGCTGCTGCTGTTCCTGCGCGACCTGCGCAGCACCCTGATCATCGCCACCTCGATCCCCATCTCGGTCGTGGCCACGTTCGTCGCCATGTACCGCCTGGACATCTCGCTGAACATCATGTCGCTGGGCGGGCTGACCCTGGGCATCGGCATGCTCGTGGACAACTCGATCGTCGTGCTGGAGTCGATCTTCCGCAAGCGCCAGCTGGGCCTGGGCCTGTTCCGCGCCGCCGTGGACGGCACCTCCGAGGTGGGTCCCGCAGTGATGGCCTCGACCCTGACGACGGTGGCCGTGTTCGTGCCCATCGTCTTCGTCGAGGGCGTCGCGGGTCAGCTCTTCCGCGACCAGGCCCTGACGGTGACCTTCAGCCTGCTCGCGTCGCTGGTCGTCGCGGTCACGCTGATCCCCATGCTCAGCGCGGCCGGCTCGCGGCTGCCCACCGCCAGGGAGCGCGCGGCGGCGGCCGGCGGGACGCTCGCCGCCGAGGCCGTCACCGACCGGCCCGTGATGACCATGGGCGCGTTCTCGCGCTTCTACGACGGCCTGCTGCGCGGCGCCCTGCGGCGCAAGACGGCGACCCTGCTGATCGGCTTCGGGCTGTTCTTCGCCTCGCTCTATGCCGTGCGCTGGCTGGGCAACGAGCTGATCCCGCAGATGAGCGAAGGGGAGTTCTTCTTCGAGGTGAACCTGCCCGAGGGGGCGTCCCTGGCCGCCACCGACCGCACGATGGCCGTCATGGAGGAGGCGGCGAGCGCCGAGCCCGCCGTCGCCCGCAACTACGCGACCGTCGGCAGCCGGCTGGTCTCGGGCGGTTTGTCCATCAACACCAAGGCCGAGAACCTGGGCCAGCTGAACGTCGTGCTCGACGCGGACGTGCGCGGCGAGGCGGAGGCCGCCGTGGCCGACCGCCTGCGCGCGCGGTTCCAGACGCTGCCCGACCTGGAGGTCAAGTTCGGCCGGCCCGCCTACTTCAGCCTCAAGACGCCGGTCGAGGTGATCGTCTTCGGCGACGACCTGGATGCGCTGCGCACCTACTCGCTGGAGCTGTCCCGCGAGCTGGAGGCGGTGCCCGGCCTGGTCGACGTCCGCTCGTCCCTGGAGGCGGGCAACCCCGAGTTGCAGGTCGTCTTCGACCGCGAGCGCCTGGCGTCTTTGGGCCTGGACATGGGCGTGCTGTCGGAGACCCTCAAGAACCGCGTGCTGGGCGTGGTGCCCACGCGGTTCAAGGAGGAGGACCGCCAGATCGACATCCGCATCCGCAACCGCGAGCAGGATCGCGCATCCGTACGCGACGTGCGCAACCTGGTGCTGCCCGGCCCCGGCGGCGAACCCCTGCGCCTGCTGGCCGTGGCCGACGTGACCGAGGCCCGCGGCCCCGCCGAGATCCATCGCCTGCAGCAGCAGCGCGCGGCCGTGGTGTCGGCCAACCTGGAGGGACGCAGCCTGGGCAGCGCGATCGTGGACGTCGCGCGCATCGTGGCCGCCACGCCGCCGCCGGCCGGCCTGAGCGTGGAACTGGGCGGTCAGCACGAGGAGAT
>Ga0180007_10003853_pt1 | contig 16321 bp, 14 predicted proteins | sample MM_PC_MetaG_FD_121122 | JGI IMG/M metagenome (GOLD analysis project Ga0180007, IMG submission 121122) | Groundwater microbial communities from the Aspo Hard Rock Laboratory (HRL) deep subsurface site, Sweden - MM_PC_MetaG | ecosystem: Environmental > Aquatic > Deep subsurface > Groundwater... | reverse complement strand
GAGACGAGGATAACTTAACAAAATTATTCAATTTTCAAAGTAATTTTTGCCCTGCGAGCAGGGTATTCTTCTACACTCTAATTATACAATTAAATTTGTGGCATTCGCATTCATCTGAGAACGTATTAATCCATAAAACGGATTTGCATTAATGGTTTATTGCTAATTTAAATCCGTAAAAATGCTCTTAAACTGCATATACTTTAGCATTTTTGGCAAAAAAAGTCAACTTTAATATTAAAAAACTGGTTTTTAATAAAAACCAGATTGCTGTGCATAACTAAAAAAACCCGCTAAACTTGGCGGATTTTTAATATCTAATATCCAATATTAAACAAACTATTATAAATTTCTCGTCGTTCCGAGGGAGGCGTGTTACGCACTATGCGTTTTACGTTATGAGTTATGCTTTTTATCATAATCCTTCTTACATAACCAGACATACATCACCGGCACTACAATTAAAGTTAACAGCGTAGAAAATGCCAAACCAAAAGCAATGGTTACAGATAAGCCGCGCCAAATTTCATTGGCAAAATATAACGGCAAAATACCGGCAATAGTAGTGAGTGTGGTTAATAATATCGGTTGTAAGCGCGCTACGCCAGCTTCAATAATTGCGTCATAAAATTCATTATCAGTCTCCTGTTCGATTGGAATTGCTTTTAAATTTTTATTAATTTTATCAATCAGCACAATCGCGTCATTAACTACAATTCCAGACAAAGCCACAATACCGATAAAGGCCGGGAAACCAAAAGCCAAGCCCGTCAGAAATAAACCAATCATTACTCCTGGAATTGCTAAAGGCAAGGAAAAAATTATAATAAGTGGCTGTTTAAAAGAATTAAACTGCAACACTAAAATAAAAGCGATTAAAAGCACTGATACAATCATGGACATAAACAACTCTCTGAAAGATTGGTCAATATCTTCCACTTCTCCACCCACTTCAATATTAATGCTAGCTGGCAAATCTAATTCTTTCTTTTGTTTTTCAAATTCTTTTAAAATTTTTTGCAAATTTGCGTTTTCTTCAATGTCAGCTGACACAGAGATAGTATTTTTGCCGTCGCGGTGATTAATACTTAAAAGCGATGGCTCTAATTGAACACTGGCGATATTTTTTAAAGGGGTTGGGCCTTTAGCGGTAAAAATTAATAAATTTTCCAAGTCGCTCACATTGCTAAATTTACTTTTATCATATTTAACAATTATTTCTATATCTTCGCCGTCTAATAAGACCTCGCTGGCTTTAGTGCCATAAATAGCATTGCGCAAAGTGCTAGCAACAGTAGCTACATCCAGACCATAATAATTCGCTTTTTGCCGGTCAACTGAAAAAGTAAATTCTCCGGTAGTATCTTCTAAATTATCATCAACATTAATAACGCCTTCCATATTAGCTAAAATATTTTTTACATCTGAAATAACTAAAGAAATTGTTTTCAGGTCTTCGCCGTAAATTCTTACTTCAATCGGAGCGCCCGTCGGCGGACCAGCTGATAATTCCAGCACTGAAACTTTAGCGCCTTGAATTTTATCAGTCAGTGGCCGTAAATTTTCTGAAATCTCATAACTTTTTTGCTTACGATCTTCTTGTAAATTAACCATTATGGATGCCAAGTGCGAGCCACTGCCAGTGCCAAATCCCATTTCTATATTAATAGACTGTCCAATATTAGTAACATAGTTATCAATTTCCGGCAGATTGTCTATTACTATTTTTTCTACTTCAGTTGCTATTTGTTTTGTGCTGGCTAGAACTGAACCAACCGGAAGCTCAATATTAACAACAATAAAATCAATATCAACTTTAGGAAACATTTCTATTTTCATTAAACCAACAACTGGCATAGTGGCTGCTAATACAAAGGCAATCCAAGCAACCGCTAATGTCCAGCGACGTCTTTTTTTATTACGGATCATATCTGCCATGAAGTTGCTGTAGATTTCCTTTAGTTTTTTTACTGGACGAAATTTTCTGTCTTGAAAGTGATCTGGCGCTGGGGTTGCATCACCTTCATTATTATCTTGATATTCTTTTTCTGAGCGGGTGTGGCGAATAAGTTTTGAAGCTAATACTGGAATAACAATTAAAGCGACAAAAAGAGATGATAATAAAGTAGCCATAATTGTTTTTGGCATAATTCCAATATATTCTCCTAAGATGCCGGAAACTAATAGCATGGGCGCAAAAGCGCAAACAGTGGTCATGGTGCCGGAAATAATCGGCCAACGATAATTCCAAACAGACAGTATGCCAGCTTTATAAGAAGAGATATTATATTTGCCCATGTATTCAGATATGCCTTCAATAATAATAATTGAGTTATCTACCATTAAACCTAATGAAAGCACTAAGGCAAATAATACCATGCTATTTAAGGTCATATCTTGCGACATAATCACAATAAAAGCCATTAAAAAAGCAATTGGCACGGAAAAACTGGCAATAACCGCAGCTCGGATGCCAAGGGCTAAAGAAAGTATTAAAACAATTAAAACCATGGTCTGCAAACCGCTCCGGCCTAAAGTATTAAAATCATCCCGCACAAATACAGCCAAGTCATTTGTTTTTAAAATATCTAAAGTGCTTGGCCAAACTTCGCTTTGTTTTGTTTCAGTTACAATTTTATTAGCCTCATCTACCATTTTTAAAATATTGCCACCGGTTTTTTTATAAACCTGCAAGGAGACGGTTTTGCTTGGCGTATTTCTGCCAACGCCAACTCGGGATTCTGAACTTTTTTCTTTATAAGTGTCTTTAATTTGGGCAATATCACGCAAATAAATTGGAGTTTCGTTAACGTTAGCTACAACCACGTCATTTAATCCGCTGGCATTATCAAACTTTCCTTTAACACGTACATTGTAAGTAAAGCCGTCAATATCAATATCTCCGGCCGGCATATTAAAATTAGTGCGGGAAATAGCGCTAACTATCTGCCCTAAGGAAAGATTATAATTAACTAAACGGGACTGGTCTACAATTACCTGAAATTCCCGTTCCAGTCCGCCAATAATCGGCGCTCGAGAAACATCTTTTATACTCTCAAATTTTTTTTGTAAAATATCAGCATAATACTTTAACTCTGCTTCTGAATAACTTTCCCCTACTAAACTGTAAGTAATCAGCGACTGGTCACTAAAGTTAAGCTGGGTGATAATTGGGTCTTGCGCGTCTTTAGGCAGGCTTGGCTTGGCTAAATCAACCGCATCTTTTAACTTATTCATACTGTCAATCATATCTGTTTCAGCTTCAAATTCTACAAAAACAGAAGAAATACCTACGCCAGAGGACGAGGTGTATCTTTTTAAATCTTCAATGTTCTTTATTTTTTCCTCAATTTTATTAGTAATCAACTCTTCCGTGTCAGATGGATTTGCTCCCGGATAAATGGCGGAAACAAACGCATAAGGAATTTTAACCTCTGGTTCTGATTCTTTAGGCAAAGTAAACATGGCAAATGACCCTAAAGTGACAATTCCTATTAAAATCAAATAAGTAAAGCGAAAATTTTTAATAAAAAAGCCGAAGATGTTTTTCTCTTCTTTTTCTATTATTTTATCTATTTTTTCTGGGGTTAATAGTTTTTTAAGTTTTATGGTTGACATCTTACTTAATTGTTAAATTGCTAAATTGTTATGAATTTCACTTACACCTCATTAGTGTAGCAACTTAACAATAAAACAATTTTAATTTTTTACTTCTCACTTCTAACTTCAATAATCTCACCACCATCCAATTCCCTATTACCCTCAATAATAACTACATCCTCGCCATTTAATCCTTCCATAATTTGAATAGCTCCGGCTTTTGTTTCGCCTAGTGTTACATTTCTTTTCACGGCTTTACTTGTTTTATTTATTTCGTCGCCTTCTTGGCTTACTACAAAAACATAACTTTCAGTTTGAGTGATAGTAACTGCTTTCAGCGGAATATACAGGCGATTAGAAGCTGTATTTGCATTTTCTTCAAAAGAAACAGGGATATTAATATCAACAAAAGTTTCCGGAATTAATTCTTTATTGTTATTATCAAAAAATATCTCTACTCTTACTTTTTTAGTCATTGAATCTGCGACTGGATTGATGCGAGTTATAATTCCTTCAAACATGTCGTTAATCATCACGGTTTGCCCTAAAATAATTTTGTAAACATCTTCAGAAGCAAGGTCTACTTCTATTTTTACTAAATCAATTTGAGCGATTTCCGCGACTTTTTGTCCGGCTCTAACTTCTGTTCCTAGTTCTATAAATTTTTGGGTGACTTGCCCGCTAATTGGAGCTTTAATAGTTAAATCAGCTACCTGATTGCCAGCAATGTCTAATTGCCCGCGAGAACTGTTTAAAGCTATGTCAGCAGAAATAAGCTGTTGCTGTTTTGACTCTTTAGCATTATTAAAAGCGGTCTGCGCTTGCAGTAATCTGTTTTTAGCTGATTCTACGGCATTAGACAGACTATCTAATTCTCTTTTTTGAACACTGTCAATATTTTTTATTCCTTGCAAAGTTGTTTGCGCTAAAGTTATAGAACTTACAATAGTATTGCGCAAAGAATAAAAATTGGTTTTTTGCGCGCTTAAAGAAGCTTCACTGAATTGCAAATTAGGGATAGTATTATTAAGCACTATAACAGTGTCATCAACCGCCTGTCGAGTTAATTGCATAATTTGCACAGCTTTAGTTAAATTTGAAACAATATTAGAAGTAGTAATTGTTTGACTTGTTAGAGCTTTATAATTATCCCGCGCAATACGATAAGATAATTTTGCGGTAATAACGCTTTGGCTATTAGTAATACCTAAAGTTTGTTGAATGCCGGACAATTGGGTTTTGCCTTCAGCTTTAATAATATAATCAACTTGATCTAAAGTATTATTAATCGTATTTAAATAACCGTAATAAGCGGATATCGCGTTGTCAAAAGTATCTTGTTTAGTTGTTCCTTGTAGTGCTTTACCATTATTATAATTATCTTGAACTGTTTTTAGACCAATCTCCGCGCTTCCCACAGCTTGCTGGGCTTGATTAACTGATTCATCAACTAATCTTTGAGTAGTAGTATAACTTTGTTGGGTATTACTAAAATTATTTTGGGCCGTGCCAAAATTTGTTAAAGTATTATTATCATGAATAGACGCTAATTGTGAATTAACTATTACTGTGTCGCCAATAGCAAAATTAATACCTCTAATAGTTCCGTTACCTAAAGCAATAACATCAACTTGCGTATCTGGTTTTACTAATCCAGAAATGCTAATATTATCAGTGCCGTTGATTATGTCTGATACAGCCAGCGCTTGCACATTATATATTTTATCACCAGCCACTTTTCCTGAATCATCGCTATTTTTGTTTTTAATAACATAACCAGCGACAGCTAAAATAATCAATATTACAGCAATACTGATAAGTATTTTTGGTTTTTTGTACCATGGTTTTTTAGGTATAAAATCTAACATAAGTAAGAAAATTTAGTAATTGAAATTATAAAATTAACCCGTGATAATCCGTTTAATCTGTTAAATCTGTGTTCTATAATATTTATGGCACACAGATGGTACGGATTTAATAGATTTACACGGATATTATATAGTTTTGTAATTGAAATGAATTTATATAGTTTATTTAAAATACATTATTTATTTAAAATTGTCAAGCCTTCGTCCCGCTGAGCGGGACTTCGTCCCGTAATATTGTGGAACTACGGATTGCAAGCAAGTATTATTACACAATAAAAAACATCCCCTCCTTGAAGATGTTTCTTTTTTATTATTATACTATAAAACTATCAACCCTACTAATAAAGCAATTAATAAAACAGTAGGAATAATAATATGTGGTTTTTGCGTTTTAACTTCTATAACAATGTTTAGTAATAAGGCAAAGGCAAAGAAAATAAGAGCTATTATATAGATACCTTTTTCTGCGTTAAAAAGTTTGCCTATGGTTCCTGGTAGAACTTTTTGCGCTTGTAAATACTTTTCAGTCGGAGTCGGACTGACAACTTTAATTTCAAACCAATTTATACTGTCAACAATGCGCGCGCCGTCTTTAGTTGTTATTTCAATAGTTGGCTCAATTACTACCTTAAAAAAATCTTCAATCGGAGCGTTAACTGTTAGTCTACCAGTATATAAATCTGCTTGATTGTCATTAGCTTTTAATTCCAAAGGATAATTATTAGCCGTAACTGTTACTTTATTAACATCTCCTGTAATATAAGCCTTAGCAATTAGAATTGTTTTCTGACCATCATAGCTCCAATACACTTTAGATTTTTCTTTATCATAAACTATCCCGGAAGTTATCTCTGTTTTACTAACCCCGCTAGGTGAAGCGGGGTAAACCCTTTGCCCTAAAATATTAGCTGATTTTTTATCTTTTTTAATTATAGCGTTTTCTTCCATTAAACTCTGCAAACTGACTTTATCAACATATTCTTTGCCAAAATGGTGAGCAATAAAAACCGTATTATATTTTTTAAATACCCCGCTTTGCATATCAACACCCATATCTGCAAATTCAGGGTCAATTAAATTTTGATAATGTAAAGGACTTTTAATCCAAGCGTCCATTACTGCTTCAGCATCAACAAATCCCATGGCTAAATTTTCACCAGCTACACTATAATTGTAATCTACTTGATCTAAAAAATAACTAAAGTCTTGTCCATTAGTATTTTCATGACTAAAATATTGGCCATCAAGCATGTCATTAACTTTAAGTCCAGCAGATTTTTCTAATTTTTCTTCAACTGCGAGTCCTGCCATTCCTTTTTCTTCACGCAATTCATTAACTAAAATATCAATTTTATCTTTCTGTTCTAGCAAAACATCTGGCGTTAAAAATGCTTGTAAAGGCAAAAATAATATTGCTATAAAAACAATTAACTTGGCTGTTAAAAAAGTAGTCGCATAGATAGCAGTACGATAAGGATGCAAAATATGTGGCGCGTACTCGTTACCGGCGTGCGGAATAAATAAATCTTTCAGTTTATTAGGCTTAAGCGGATTAAGACCATGTTTAACTTCTGCCCCATCTTTTATACCATCGCCATCAGTGTCAGGATCAAGTGGATTAGTTTTATATGTTTTTACTTCTGCTAAATCACTTAAGTCATCATTATCAGTGTCGGCATTGTATGGATCAGTGCCTAATATTTTTTCTTCAGCATCACTAAGCCCGTCAGCGTCTGAATCAATACTAATAGTAAGATCTTCATCAACCTTTTTTCTTGCCCCGTTATCGCGTAATGATTTTGCGGGGTTTCTTTTTTTTGCTTTTTTAACAACTGTGGATTTCTTTGGCATATCTGTATTATACCTTATTTTTAAATAAAAAAAAGCAGGAAAAAATCCTGCTAGTTAGAAAGAGCGTCATTTTGTTTTTATTTGGCTTCCGAAGTCTTCCTTGGGGTCGTGGAATGCGTTCATTCCAAGCTAACTGTTGTGAGGCTTCTCGCATACCAAGAGTTATACTCTCTGCAAGTTCTTTTAAAGTCGGCTTGTCATTTTGATTTTTCGGTTTTTTTTCTTTCATTATATTCTCCTTTCTTTATTATATAACTCTTCCAGCAACAACTTTCAATGCTTCCGCAATGTCTTTTTGCGCTTGCTTGGCATTTGTGTTCTTGTTCTTAGCCCCCACACGATCAATCACTTCAAAAGATTTTAAACGTTTTACTTCTTCAAGAGACAACGGCTTATTACTTTTGTGGACCTTAAAGATAAAATTTTTCATAATAAACACCTCTTTATTTGCAAAAATCGTTTATATTATTATATTATAGTATCACTTCTAAAATTTTTAGCAATACTTAGTTACTACTTTCTCAACCTCTTTAGCATTTTTTGTCTTCATTAATTCTATCCGTAATTTTTTCACATTATCAAACCCTTTAATATATTTAATCATATGCTTACGCATTAATAAAAAAGATTTTTTATTCTTAAATATTTTTTCAAAAAGTTTAGCATGTTCTAACATAACTTTTAATTTTTCTTCCAACCCCCCCTCCTGTTCTAGGAAAGAAGTTGGGTTTGTCCGCCGTAGCTTTAGCGAAGGTGGAAGTGAGGGCGTGTTAAAAAACCACGGATTGCCGATCACTGCCCGTCCGATCATAATACCGTCCACGCCATATTTGTCAGCCAACTTATGCGCTTGCTCTAAAGTTTCCACATCACCATTGCCGATAATAACAATTTGCGGTGAGTATTTATCACGCAACTTTATTACTTTTTTTGCTTCTTCCCAATGAGCTCCAACTTTGGACATTTCTTTACGCGTCCGCCAATGAATACTAATTGCATCTGGCCTTGATTCTAATAAAGTTTTTATCCAACTGGTGGTTTCAATTTTATTATAGCCAAGGCGAGTCTTGACTGATACCGGCATATTCCCTGCACCGCGTTTTGTTTCTTTGATTATTTCCTGCGCTAATTCTGGATTTTTTATTAAAGCCGCGCCTGCGCTCTGCCTTTCTATATGTTTATGCGGACAGCCCATATTTATATCAATACCGTCAAAACCAAGTTTTTTTATAATTTTAGCAGTCTGATAAAAATTGGCTGGCTTAGCGCCAAAAATTTGCGCCACGATTGGCCGTTCTTTCTCTGTGTATTTTAAATTGAGTAGTAAATTTTTTTTGCCTTCAGAGCAAAGCCCGTCGCAGGATACAAATTCTGTAAATATTACATCTGGTCCACCTTTGCCAAGGCTACAGTGGGCAAGCCCGCCGTATTTTACAACTATACGTCGAAAAGCAGAGTCAGTGACATCAGCCATTGGCGCTAAGCACATTATTGGTTTATTTTTTTTCTTTAATTGTTGCCAGAAATTTTTAGGCATACTATACTGTTCCCCGTAATCGCATTGCCTCTGCAATTCTTTCTACTGCCTTAGCAAAAGCCGCGTCGCGCAAAGTTATGTTCTTTGTTTGAGACATTTCCCAAATATTTTTAAAAGCATTAACCATAATTGGTTTTAATCTATTTAACACCTGTTCCTCGGTCCAATAAAAATGTGTCCGATTTTGCACCCATTCAAAATAACTAACCGTTACTCCGCCAGCATTAGCTAAAACATCAGGCACTACTACCACGCCCTTCTCCTGTAGGATTTTATCAGCCACCGGAGTAGTTGGACCGTTAGCTAATTCTATAATTACTTTGGCTTTTATTTCACCAGCATTATCTTCTCTGATTTGATTATCTAAAGCAGAAGGAATTAAAATATCACAGTTGCAGGTTATAATTTCTTCATTGCTTATCTTTTGGACATCATATACTTTAACCACGCTACTTTGTTCTTGCTTTATTTTATTTACATATTCTGGATCAAATCCATCTTTATTATAAATACCACCCTGACTATCAGAGATAGCTACAACTTTGTAGCCTAATTTATATAAAATACTAGCCACATAATAACCAGCATTGCCAAAACCTTGAATAGCAACCCGCAATTCTCCCCTGTTTTTATTTCCTGATTTTACTAATTCTTCCAGAATATAAACTCCGCCTTGCGCTGTAGCCGCGGTTCTGCCTAAACTACCGCCTAAAGGAATTGGTTTTCCAGTAATCATGCCTGGTTCGCTTCGGCCTTTTATTTTTTCAAACTCATCTCGCATGTAAGCCATAATTTGCGGATTAGTATACACATCTGGCGCTGGAATATCTTTATCTACACCGATCTTATCAGCCATGGCATTTATCCAAGCTCGCGCTATCTTTTCTAATTCTTGCTCGCTTAATTCTTTTGGATTACATTGCACTCCGCCTTTGCTTCCGCCTAACGGAATATTAACTACGGCTGTTTTAATCGCCATACCAGCTGCTAACGCTTTTACTTCGTCAATGTCTGCTTCTGGATGAAAACGAATACCGCCTTTGTATGGACCGCGGGCATTATTAAACTGCACCCGATAGGCGTTAAATTCTTTTTGCTCTCCATTGTCCATAACAATAGAAATTTTTTTTTCAATAATATTATAAGGTTTACTCAATGCTTTTATTTCTACTTCGGTTAGATTAATAATTTCGGCAGACCTCCTTAAATTAGTGATATAATTATTAAAAGGTGTATTATTCATAGTTTATGTTAAATTAGTAAATAAACAAAAGTTATTATAGCTTGAAGTTGTATTTTATGCAAAGTCCTTTTTGTCATTACCGCGAAAGCGGGAATCCACTCCTTATTATTTCTGGATTCCCGCTTTCGCGGGAATGATAGTGTAAATGAAAATTAATTTGATATAAAATAGCTTATTTGCTATGATTATAAAAAATACAACAATGGGCTTATGCTAAAAATAAAACCCATTAAAAATCCGCTAAAATTAATCAATAGTTGTTAAAAACTTACCCGCTTTTTGCGGGTTTTTTTGTTTTAAATTTATATGTCAATATCTATAGATGACAATAACAAGGAAGAAGAAACAAGTGAAAAAACTTTTTCTATTGGAAGGGTCTGCTTTTATCTTATTAGCGCTTTAATTTTAGTAGCCGTATTATATTATGTTGTTGGGAGATGGGAATAGTTGCTATTATTTTTACGCTTTTTTAAATTTAAAATCATATATCAATATTAATACATAATAATTAAAAAAATAAAAAAGTTTTCCTCTTGTTTATATTTATGAAAAGACTATTCTTAAGAGTAACAACGCAAGGAGGTATGATTATGAATATTATAACTTGCAAACCATTGAATGGTTCTTTATTACATAATGAAAATCCCAGAAAAACAATTAGGGTGTATCGAAATAAATCAGATTTTCGTAAAGCACAATTGCAAGAAATAGCAAAACATGTCTGGATTGAGGTAGAAAAACATGTTCAACATCTTGAATCTCAAAATATTTCAATTGAAGAAATTACTTCAAATCTAGACATGACAAGAGAAGAATATATTAGGAGTATCAGTAATTCAGCGGCTATAGAATGGATAAAAAAATATGCGGAAATATTTCGCATATTTCACTGGCAACCAGTTCATTCTATGCCAGATAGAGTTGACCCTTAACTAGTCACTCCTTAAAAAGAGTGGGGGTAAAAAAATAAAACGCGACTTAAAATAATCGCGTTTTTTTATTTACCGTGTTTTTTTAAATTTAACTGAAAAAATCGGTTCATAAATATTATCATACGAATCTTTAAGCTCAATATTTTTCCCTTCCGTATATTGGGTCATAGCAATATCGCTTAACAACTACTGTTCGTCTTGTAAGTCTTGCTTTAATCTTTCTAATTTGTCCATTTCTTTACCAAATTCAACTTTCATATTTAATTCTATTTGCTTTTTATTTTCTTTAATTTTATCAAATTCTTCCTTTACTTTTCTGTATTCAGATGAATGTGTTAAAGAATCTTTATATGCATCTCTAATCTTTTTCTGCTCGGCTTTAATTTCGTTGATTTTATTAAATACTTCTTGAATATTGCGCATGGGTTTTAACTTTATTAAATAAATTTATTTTTGCAATAATATAGAAAATATTTTTCAATGATCTAATAATTTGTTAAATATTTATTAAATTAATATACCAGAAAAAAATTGAAGTTATTCCTCTTTTTTAATTAATATTTTCTGTGTTGTTTTCAGTCTGCCTGATTATTGTCTTGTCTGAATAAAAAATTAACTTTGAGCCACCATCTTTAAGCTTCAAAGCTATAATCCCATCATCTTTATTAATAATTTCTCCAACCAACTGGGCCATGCCACTCATGTTGTTTGGCATTGTACGACCAGCCGTTCCTCTTCCAGCCGCCATTTGTTCACGCATTTTTGCTCTTTCTTCATCACTCATATTTTGCATCTGTTCAAAATTACCATGCTGACCTTCAAAACCTGCTGGAGGTTGTCTATCCGTGTTATTTCCCATATTCGTATCAACTTCTTTTCTCTCTCTAAACTGAACATTTCTACCCAATTCTCCAAAATCAGTTTCGTCATTACCAATCATAATTTGATTAACGCTTACACTGCCATCACTATTTTCAATTCCCATTACTAAAATCTGCTGACCAATTATTAAATCATCCATGGCGGCTTCTTTGAAGCTTTCCATCCATTCCGGTGGTTGATTATTCTGGGTTCGCGCATTTTCATTTTGGCGAACTTGATTATTATTATTATCATCTTTATTTTGCTTATTTGCGCAACCCGTAACTGTCGCCATAGTAACTAATAGAAAAATAATTAGATATATTTTTACCGGCATATTAATTTTAAATATAATTTTATTCATATCTTAAAGCATCAATTGGATTAAGTTTAGCGGCTCGGCGGGCGGGATAATAGCCGAAAATAGTGCCGATTGCCGCGGAAACACCGAAAGCGAGCAATATGGAAAAAGTGGTAACCGAAGTAGTCGTGCCACTGAATTTAGTAACTGCGTAAGCCGCCAGCCAGCCAATAATAATACCGATAACGCCACCAATGAAAGTTAATGCTACCGACTCCATTAAAAATTGTCGACTGATGTTATTATTTTTAGCCCCCAATGCCTTTCGTAGCCCGATTTCGCGTGTGCGCTCCGTGACTGTAGTCAGCATCATGTTCATAATGCCGATGCCACCGACCAAGAGTGAAATACCGGCAATAGCTCCCAACAATAGAGTTAAAGTATCCGTCACGGAAGTCGCTGTGCTTAAGATGTCGGCCTGGTTCATAATATTAAAATCAGCTTGCAGAGAATCGGCAATTTTATGTCTAGTCAACAATAAACTGGTAATTTGATCCTGAGCGAGCGTCATTAAATCCGCTTCGCTAACCTGAATATTAATATTATTAACTGAATCATTGCCGGTCAGGTAGCGTTGAATTGTAGAAATGGGAATATAAATTAAATCATCGCTTGAACCGAAGCCGGTGCCGCCCTTACTGGCAGTTACGCCGACAATAGTAAATTCTAAATTTTCAATCCGTATTTTCTGTCCAATAGGATTTGAGCCTTCTCCGAATAAATCATCTCTGGTGGTGGGACCGACTACCGCTACCTTAGTGACTTTTCTTACCTGGATATTATTTATAAAATTTCCTTGCTCCATGGTAATATTTTTTACCCGCCCATAAGATTCATCAACTCCGTAAATACTAGTATTAGTATTGGTGCCCTGAGTTGTTTTGACTTGTTTTCTGGATGAAGTTGTAGGCGCTACTTCTTCCGCATATTCAACTTGATCATCAATTGCTTGCGCGTCTGCTAAAGTTAGGGTAGTGGCTGAACCCATTCCGCCCCGCACCGCCGTGCCGATGCCTCTTTGTGAGCCAGGCATCACCACTAATAAATTTGACCCTAAAGACTCAATATTTGATTCAATATTTTTTGCTGCTCCCTGGCCGATTGAAATCATAGTGATGACTGACCCAATTCCAATTACAATCCCCAGAATAGTTAAAACTGACCGCGATTTATTAGCAGACAGAGCAAAATATGTTTCTTGTAATAAATCAGAAAATAGCATAATTATTTTTAAAGGATTCACAACTCTGAATAAGCAATAAAAAATCTTCTTGCTTATTTTATTTTTAATCCGTCGTGATTTGAAGCTTTATCTGAAATAATCCGTCCATCCCTGATTTCAATAATTCGATCAGCGTGGTCAGCCACATATCTTTCATGAGTGATTAAAATAATAGTGTGCCCCTTTTTTTTATTTAATTCTTTGAATGTCTCTAAAACAATATCGCCGGTTTTTGAATCAAGGTTGCCGGTCGGTTCATCAGCCAGAATTAAATCCGGCTCATTAACTAGAGCTCTAGCAATCGCCACTCTTTGCATTTGTCCGCCGGATAATTGATTTGATAAATGATGCCAACGTTCTTTTTCTAATCCGACAGCATTTAAAGCCTGCTCCGCTTTTTGTTGGCGCTGATCTTTCGGCGTTTTAGAATCATAAATCAAAGGCATTTGAACATTGCGCAAAACAGTGGCGCGCGACAATAAATTAAAAGACTGAAAGACAAAACCTATTTTTTGGGAACGAACTTCCGCCAATTGATTTTCGGACAATTCTAAAATATTCTGATTATCAAGAAAATACTTACCGCTTGAAGGACTATCTAAAGCGCCCAAAATATGCATTAAAGTTGACTTGCCGGAGCCGGATGGTCCGATAATCGCCACGAATTCCCCTTTTTTAATCTCAAAAGAAACCTGTTTTAGTACTTCAAACTCAGCTTCCCCTGTTTTATATGCTTTAGTTATATTTTCGCATTTTATCATAATTAGACTGCTTATTTATCGGCTGCTTGTTTTTTAACGAAGCATCCTAAATTCTCCGCCAAAACCCGACTGCCTACCCTGGCTGGCGGAATTATTCTGGCTACTCGCCCCGCTTGAACCGTTGTTTATCGTCTGGGTTATTATTTCTTCGCCTTCTTCCATCCCCTTGATAATTTCAATCATAGTGTCATTGCTTAATCCCGTAACAACCATTTTTCTTTCCGTTTGTCCGTCATTTATAATCTCCACATAGTTGCCTACGCCCATTGATTTAACCGAGCTAACCGGCGCTAATAATGTATCTGATTTGGAGTCTATTATAATATTAATACTGGCGCTCATGCCGGGCTTAACTCTGTCATCTTGGACGTCAAAAACAATTTTAGCGTCATAACTAACAACCCCTGAATTAACAGCTCCCAGAACGTCTATTTCCACTACTTCTCCGGTAATAAATAAATCAGCCACCGCATCAAAAGTTAAGACAGCCTTTTGTCCTACTTTAATCTGAGTAGCGTCAATTTCATTTAAAGTAATCTCAACAATTTTTTGGCTGGTAATTAGAGTGGCAATTACTGTTCCGCTCGTTACACTGTCTCCTTTACTGGAATTCATTTCAACCACCAAGCCGTCAAAGGGAGCGCGAATAAAATAATCAGAATAATTCTGCTGGGCATCAAATAAACTATTTTGTTTTTGCTGGACTGCCAATTGCTTGCTTTTTTTCTCCAGTTCTGTAGCGCCTGTTTCTAAATCTTTTATTTTTTCTTGTTTTTCAATTATACTTCTTTGCGCGGCTGCCAGCTCTAAAGGATTATTTTGCTCCATTTCTTTCAAATCCCTTTCAGCGTCCAAGATGCTTTTTTTGTAATCTTCAATTGTTCTTTGGGCGGCAAGCAAAGTGGAAAGATGGCTGTTGCTTTCTGATGTGTAAGAATTTAAATCTGATTGATAACTTGTCACATCCTTATAAACACTAAATTTCTCGCTCGTCCGGTATTGAACCCACCAATCAAGCATATTAACTTCGCTTTTAACCGCATCGGCAATTTTTTTAACAGACTCCAAAGTCTCCGCTAAATTTTTTTTAATAACAACTTTTTCTGAATATCTATTCATACTTTTATAATTATCAAAACTTTCCTTGTAGCTATCTTTTGCTTCTTTGTAATTATCTTCAGCGCTATTAAGATATTTTTGAAAATCATTCCTTTTTTCGTTATTATTTACCGCTATAGCGTTAAGCAAAACAAAATTATTAGAATTTTGAACGGCAGTCGGTTCGTTGCTTGAAATTTCATTACTGTATAATATGGTATAAAGGCTAGTTATAATATTAGGCAAATCTAAAAAAGCGTCAGCAATGCTGTTATAGGCGTCTTCATACGCCTTTGCTAAATTATCTTCCGCTTTTTGTTTTGTTTCTGTTGTTTCCTGATAATTATTTTTTTGGGTCGTTTTTAACTTTATCAAAGAGTCTTCGGCGTCAGCCAACGTGTTTTTCGCCTGCATTAAAGTTAAATTATCAATCGGCGCCAACAGTTCCTCTAATTCCAATTTTGCGTTTTCTAAACTAGCCCGCGCTTCGTTTATCTGGCGCGCGGCGTCACTGGCGTTCAATTGAATAATTAAGCCTCCCTGTTTAACTGTTTGTCCGTTTTTAACATTAACCGACACAATATCGCCGGAAACTTTTGGCTTTATCTCAACTTGATTTGAAGAAGATACCTGTCCAGTGCCGGAAATTGAAGAAATTAACAGCCCTCTTTCAACTTTAGCAGTCAAATAACTGATATTATCTTCTTTAGCATTAGCCTTTTGATAAATAAAATATCCCCCGAGCGCTATAACGGCTATAATAAAAAAGAAAATAATCTTATGCCCCCTTATTAAAGCGATTATTTTTTTCATAGAGTTTTTATATTTTTAGAGTGATGTTTATATTAATACGCATTATTGATAAATTTTATTTCATATTAACAAAAATGTCTAATATTTTAAATAAATTATTATTACAAAATAAGGACTGAAGTTAGTCCTCTTTTTAATTAAAACAAGCTTGCTTAAAATAAAGTTTCATATTAT
>Ga0180007_10003850_pt1 | contig 16336 bp, 25 predicted proteins | sample MM_PC_MetaG_FD_121122 | JGI IMG/M metagenome (GOLD analysis project Ga0180007, IMG submission 121122) | Groundwater microbial communities from the Aspo Hard Rock Laboratory (HRL) deep subsurface site, Sweden - MM_PC_MetaG | ecosystem: Environmental > Aquatic > Deep subsurface > Groundwater... | reverse complement strand
CTTCTGGTACAAGTGAACGTGAAAAGAATACAGAGAAGAGTGAGGAAAAGAATACAGAGAAGAGTGAGGAAAAGAATACAGAGAAGAGTGAGGAAAAGAATACAGAGAAGAGTGAGGAAAAGAAAGCTGATACTGATAAACCTGAAGACAAGAAGAAGAGAGAAAAAACCCCAGAAGAGCCCAAACAAAAGAGAATTAAGGCCAGAATTTTAAGTCCAACTACAAGAATTATGGACCTTAACTTTGGGATTATGTGGTTATGTATTGATTGTAAAACAATAAACCATTGTGGAGATGTTTGTAGTAAATGTAAAGAATATATTCCGTTTGATCCTGATGAAGTGGAATGGAAAGATACCAGTGGAGATTATCATGAATGAAGGTGAGGCATATTTTGATATTTATTTAGAACAAATTGTTTATAAAGGGATTCGACCAATTTGTTTACGAAATATAATGCTCTTGGCATATAAAGTGACACACGATAAAAAAGATGGAGGGATGGGAGATATATTAGCAGAAAGAGTTATGACAATACCGAAAGTACAAAATTATGATGAAAATAAAAAGAATGTGTGTGCTAGGTCTCCATTTTATAGATTGGAAGTGTTAACAATAGATGAGGTAATGAAATTAATAGATGTTGAGAAAAGAACCGCTTATGATTATAAAGCCGCTCTCGAAAGGATTTTACAATGGACAATTAATGATAACGACACCGAAAAATAAAATTCTGTCTGATGAGACCAAAAAGCAGCTATGGAGGCCGTTATGACAGAACAAGATAATCCCTATTTGAAAGTTTATAGATTGAATGCGATGAAGAAATAGATAATAAGAAATGTATAAGATGTGATATAATATGGAAGATTCAGACGAATTATTTAACAGTAAAAAAATACTGATAGATAAAAGAAAAATAGGAAAAGTGACTGAAAAAGGCCAAATACAAATAAGTTTGAACAAGATGTTCTTGGACAAAACTGGCCTGGCTCCTGGAGATATTGTTAATATTTTCTACGGTAATAGAAAAATTATCATAGTCGACGATATGAGAGAAATCTTAAAAGGTCTGGAGGGAATCGATAATATACCAAAAGGGTTCGAAAATAAGAAAATTATTCAACCATCTATTCTTGAGATAGATGATCAAGAATACTAGAAAGATACAAGAAGAAGGAGATTAGAAGGAGAAACATTTTTTATGACGACGACAGAAAGTCTGAGACTATGGATGTTCGAATTTATTTCGAAGAAAGGAGATTGTGATGGCGTATGAAACTTTATTTTGCGTTGCCAAAAAAGTTGTATAAACATCCGATAATGATGAGAGCTGTAGAAGAGATTAATAAATATTTTAAGGAAAATAATATTCTGATAGAATCGTTTTTTAATCCTGCTACAGATTTTGACAAATTAGGAATAAAAGTTCCTGATTCGTTGAAAGGAGAAAATGAAAGAGAAAAATTTATTCAAAATTGTTGTATGGATATGGCTTTGAAATATTGTGATGGGATAGTTTATATGAATACATTTACCAAGAAAGGTAATATGTCATTCACTCCCGGCGTCAAAGCAGAGGTAAATTATATTCTGAAAAAGCAACAACAATATAGGGATAGTTATGGTGATAGTAAGATACGAATATTTCGGTTATATTTGACGAATACTGGAGATATAGATACAACTAAGATAGAAGGAATTGAAGAACTGTCAAATCAAACGATAAAAGAATGGGTAGAACAACTATATGAGAAATATACACCAGAAAGTCAAGGGTGGACACTGAAGACTATAGATGATTATTTGAGACTATATAAAACACAACCTAAAATGTTGGAATATTTGTATCAACAGTGTTATGATCCAGAACTGACAAAGATTGGGGTTCATGGAATATTGAAACACAAATCATTTGTTTATGAGACAAGCGACAGAAGAAAGAGTATAGGAGAGAACGGAGAAGAAATACCAAGATTTTCGTGTCATGAGAAGGGGATACATTATACCGGTAGACATGCGTATGCAAATCCAAGATCTCAGCTATTTGAAACGGTTTGTCCATATTTTATTAGCAATAAACTGTTTCATAATAGGATATATGAGCAAATTCCTAAATTTCCAAAGGGGACGGAGACAGATGATATAACAAATCTGATAATTGCAAACAGAGTGATACATAAATTTATGTACATTTTTGATCCGATTGTGCATGAAAAAGGAGTGTGTTTAAGAAACAAAGATGGCGGTGGTAGTGGCGGTGGTGGAAGCGGAACAGGTAAGCCCATTATAAGCAAAGACGGAAAATATATTCCTGATCCATCACTTATAAAAGGCGTTGAAGTATTGATAGATCTTGACATAAAGAAAGAAGCAAAAGATGTTGGATTGGATTTCTTCAGTTCTGTGATATATGCAGAATATAAGTTAGCACTGAGATTATTGTTGGTCAGATTGCTCGGAGATAACTATGACACGAAAGATGTCAAGATTATGTTCTCAGGTAACGGGTTGTACATTATTCTTAGAAAATATATTGATTTTGGTGAGAGGGGTGTAAAAGATTATCGTGTACACGAGCTCGCATGGGAAATAATGCGAGAATCCTATGATAAGACGCTAGAAAGTAATGGAATAAAATATTTACAAATAGAACAGGGATATGGATGGAATCGGTATTTTAAACTCGCTTTTACGATACATGCTTCGAAAGAGAGAATGTCAATCCCGTTAAATGTAGATCAGATGTTGAATAATCCTAAGTACATAGAATATATAGATGAGAATTCGAGCATTCAAAATCTGTTAGATAATAAAGTGAAATCTGCAGATATATTGGATGCTTCAGGATGGTGATGGTGATAAATATGGTAGATATACCGTTTGTAGATGAATATGAGAAAGCTGTAAAAGAGGCAGAAAAACGTATAGCACGGTTAAAAGAAGAGAAAAAGAAACAGAGACCAAAAAAGGCTGAAGCTGTAGAAGAGGAGGAAAGACCAAGCGAATATGAAGGTGATGCGTCTGCAATACTTTGGTGCGAATTAACTACACCGATGGGTACTATATATGCTAAGACTGATCAATTTGGGCATATATTGGAGATGTGATATTATGGTTTTTTATAGAAAGATAAAATTTTCAATCACGTTTGAATGTCGATCGACAGACAAACAGGATAATGAAGGAAATGATAGAGTAGTGGTAGATCAATCAGAACCTATTGCTATAAATGTTCCTACTATAAAATTTGCATCAAGAGATGATGCATACAGAATAGCAGGAGATTTAGACACATGGGCTAACGCATTTGCAGAAACATTTGCAGATGAATATGCAAACGCACGATGTCCTGGACCTACTGTTTATGCGTCAGATTGGAACGGGATTGTAGATAGTGCTGAAGAATGGGAAGAATGTCCTGACTTTGTTAAAGCAGAAATAACAAGATTAGAAATAAGGAAACTCAGAGTAAGAGAAGAGGTAAGTAAGATGATAGACGTCGAAATTGAAGCTATTAAGAGAGTTTATCATTGTGAATAGACTATTAAAATATTGTGAATAGACTATTAAAATATTGTGAATAGATTGTGAATAACAAACGAAATACAGGTAGAAAGGAGATAAAATAAATGAAACAGAAATGTATGATCTGTGGAGAAATTCTGGAACCGACAAAAGAAAATGAAATAGCACAAATTGCTTATATAACTAGAAATAAGTTACCACCTTCGGAGTTATGCACTCAATTGGTATCAACATTAGGAAAATGTAAAGATGGAGGATTACATGAACCAACTTTTGAGCCGGAAGATCGCAAGAGGATGGTTAACACAATAGCTAACTTCGATAGTGAAGTATCGAAATTGGACAACGAAAGAAAGAAAAATGTCGAGTTAGTTAATAAGAGGGAACAAATAATAGAGCAATTGCATCAGATAGGAGACATGATGAGGGCTTCTGCAGATAATATAGCAGAGTCAGAATTTGAAATAGAAACAATACTGACAGACTATGAAGCAATATCCAGCACAAAGGATATTGAGTTCTATAGAACAATAGTAGAGGAGATAAAAGAAGAAAACAAATAGTAGATTTATGTCTACTATTTTTTTCGACAATTATTTTTGACAATTATAACTTATCAGGAGATGAAGATATAATATGGATAATCCAATAGACGAAGATATAACGACAGATGTCGACGATATTAGAAAAATTTTAGATATAATGGAAGGAGAAAAAATAAGAATAGATTGGGATAAAGATATCAATATAGAAAGCGGTAAAATATATGATCTGACAATTGGATCAAAGTCATTTTTATTAGAACAAAAAAATTTATTCTTTCTGTTAAAATTTTATGGTTTCAAGTCGTTTTATCGTAATAGTAACGGTTTTGCTGAAGGACAGATACCAAAACTATATTATAAGGATAAAGAATTGGGAAAGTTGTTAAAAGATAGACATATGCATTTTGCTATCTGGCCACAAAAAGAAAATAGAATAGAAAAAGAAGAAGGAGAAGAAGGAACAGATTTTTGGAGAGATATTAATCGTATTATGAGAAAAAGATATGAAAATATGGAGACACTCTATTTTGCACATCCTATGATTACTTATAATACAGATATAGAAAAAGAGTGCCTAAATATTATTGAAAGAGAAATAGGTAACAAACTTCCGTCATCCATAAAAGAAGTTATTAATCCAAATTCTGATAAATACAAATGGAAGGGAGAGTATGATATGCATGGGACAGAAGATTGGGGATTTTCTTGGAAAAAATTTGCAGATAGTATGCCATACTATTGTAATTTAGTTTATAATTCAGACGGATTAATATATTTACCGATCTTCGATTTAAATAGAAGAAAAAACGCTCGTGTAAAATTTACGAGGAAAATAAAGAGGGGGGTGAAAACAGAGATATCGTATTGTACTAAATTAGGAGATCCTTTGATTACATTTACAGATCCAGACAACGACATGTTACCTGCGAATATATGGTTGCCTGGATATATGATAGATTATGTACGTGGCAGAGTGACAGGACCAACTTATAGTACAAATAACGAAAAAATTATAAATATAACTGATAATATAGAAATAGGTATGATAGAAGGAAATATTATTAAAGACGTTAATAATGTCGTGATTGCAAAAATAGTCAGATTTGCTTATGTCAATTGTGATAAATGTAATGTTAGTATGTCTATACCAATTAGTGAAGTAAATGATGAAAGTGAACTGACAGAATTTTGTAACAGTCCTCACAAAAATTGTGGGGGAAAAATATCATTTCATATCAGCGAATATGATAGAATAGTAGATATGAAAGACAACGTTGTTGGCCATGTAGGTATTCAAACAGATTTTACGACGTGTCCGTGTTCGCACATAAAATATATATCATATGGTACGTTCAAAGGAAATCTTTACAACCGTGATAATTATAATAAAAATGAAGCCTCTGGAAGATATAATAGTCCCTATCCATTTCATATGTATATTAATAAGAAAACAGATGAGATACATGAAAAACCTGATGATGCAGGTTCATTAGGGGGAGATGTAGTACCATTCGAACCTTGGACCAAATTATCGTCATAATATGGCTACCAGCATTATTTTGAAAGAGTATGAATGTTCACAATGTGGACGTTGGTTCTATAAGCCGACAAGAGAGCAAACCCTCGAAATGATGGAGCATTATATTGGAAAAAGGCCAAAGATAACCAAATAAGATAATAAATGGGGAATAAAAATATGACAAAATACTCGAATATAACAGGATTAATGGATGAATATGTACGGAATGTCAAGCATATTGATAATGAACAAATAAAAATTGTAAAAGAAGGTTTCGATCTCATAAAGAAGAAATTTGAGATTGACATAATAGAGTACGAATGGCTCATATCCATATTTGGAGATAAAAGAAAAAGAGCAGAAATAATATTAGAAGAAATAACAGGAAAAATAACAGGAAAAAGATTTGTTGAGATTAAAGAAGAACATAGTGAATATATTAAGAGATTAAACGCTATTATTGCTGATTCGGAAAAATTAATAAAAGATGCACAAGAAGGGATATTAGAAAATGATAAGATGAAAACTGCTTTCGAAAGGGCGATAGAATATACAGATAAGAAGGAGAAATAAAAATATGAAAACAATATTAGGAGCTTACTATGGATTATCATCTGATAGAGAAGATGAAATAAAAAAGATAATTGATCAAATGTTTGATCAAATGTCTGATAATATAGATAAAAAAATAATAACTTTTAATGATTTTCTAACAGAATTAGAAAATAATGAAACGCTTAGTATTAGAGAAAAATTCTATATTATCGCAAGGACGACAATAGAGACATTAGAAATTAACAAGAGATTACACAAGAAGGAGGAATAAAAATATGGAAGAAAATAATTTACCAACAAGTTTGGATGAACTTTGTGACTATATCATCAAATATGCAGATGACATATATGTCAGAGAACAGATAGATGGAAAATGGGGTGCTTATGTTTTATCAGAAATGCCTACAAAATTGGCATTAAAATGGGCTATGACATTTATTAAAGAAGGAAGAGTTCCGCATAGAGTAATAAGAGAGGAATAAAAATAAATAAAGAATTATGAAAATGATAGTAATTCATTATAGCAAAGACGATTTTAAATTACGTGAAATAGAAATAAATAACGGATTCATGTGGTGTAAACCAAAAGGAGGAATATGGACATCGCCAGTTGAAAGTAAGTATGGATGGGATAAATGGTGTCAAGATGAAAATTTTGGAAATATTGATGAATTAACAAAAGTTGAGATGGTGATTGATGTTGATGATGTTAATGATGTTGATGAATCAGGAAATAAGAAAAATTTAATTGTAATAGATAAGGAAGAGGATTTAAATAAATTGTTATGGACATTCCGTCCTGGAGTTAGAGAGTTTGCAGAAAAATATGACCTTAAAATTCCTTTTGGAATGGAGTATTTCATAGACTTTGAAAAGATGAAAGAAAATGGAATAGATGCAATTTGGTTGACTGAAAAAGGACAACGGAAAACTAGGTCTCCTATGTGTTCCAAAAATTTACATGGATGGGATTGTGAAACAATTTTGATAATGAATGAAAGATGTATTAAATCTTGGAGAATATTAAATAAGAAGGAGGGATAAGTAATATGAGTGAAGATATGAGAAAACCTGTGTGTAATAGATGTGGAAGGAAAACCGCTTACTATGGCTGAAGCTGACAGTATGTTTGAAAAGTGGTTAATTGAAAATATGAGGGAGGAATAAAAAATATGGGGAAGGAAAAGAAATTTTCACCTGTCAAAGACAAGGAAGAAACAATTGAATGTGCTATGAAAGTAGTAGACAAAATAGCAGATCTGAAATCAAACCAAGAATTAATGGGAAAAATAAGATCGCTTCCCAAAGAAGATACACATATTTCTAATGTTCCAAAAAATTTTGATTTTCCTGAAGCATTAACAGATGTATGTGCAGTAGGTCTCGGAAAATCTCTAGTAGAATGTTTGGAATACACCTTAAATGAAGAAATTAGATTGGGTAGAAGATTAACTCCTGATGAGTTAACATCAGTTACGCATATGTTTCTCGAAGAACACCATCAACAACAAAGTGTTGTCAATCGTTATGAAAAGGAGGAATAAAAAATGGGTAGAATATGTGTTCATTTGAAAAATAAGGGAATTGATATTGTACTAATGACAGAAGATGAATATAATGATTTAAAAGACAATGAACAAATAATGGATAATATAAATGATATAGCAATTAAATATCTAGAAGTCATTAGTTCAGAAATTGAGAAAATGAAAATAACTGAGAAACAGAAATTAATGGCAGAACTTTTGATAGTTAATAGATTGAGTACTGGTACGGAATACTCATTAAATAAATTGTATGAAGAGGGATTATTAAAGAAGGCGGAATAAAAATATGGGTGATGAACAAAAATCAAAAAATAGTATATTGGATATGTTAAAAAGGGCTATTCCTGGTACGACAAGTATCGATAATTGTGAGAAACTTGCTAATTGCATGGAAAAGAAAATAAGAATATGTGGAGATATAAAGGTTCCATGTATCAGATGCTTTGGAGAAGGAAATGCTATTGGAGGGTTGGCTTTTCCTTTTGGCATTGATCTTGGCGAGGATGTAAAAAGTCCAATTGTGATATATAGATATGGTCAAGCAGATAGTTATGCGACTATGATTAAAGGAGAAAATTTTGATAATATAGTAGAAAAGTTTGAGAAGGATGAAAATATAAAAGATATAACTGAGAAAACTCAATTCATAAGAGATGAGAGAAAAGAAGCTGAAAAATTTGAAAAGATTGAGGCATTTAAAAGATCAGATGCAAATATTCTAGTAACCAGAAAAAATAAAAGAACAGGAGAATATGAAGATTTGGACCTTGAACTAATAACAATAGCGAAGGAAAAAGAAGATAAGACCGGAATTAAAATACGTATAGTTGATGAGACAGAACTTAATAGAACAGTATATCTATTAGGTGTATCTATTGCATCAAACATAACACAGAAAAAATTGAGAATATTGGTTAAAAATTTGGAGCGTGAGGCAAGAACAGTATCTGATGCTGACGAAAGAATATTTGTTCATGTATCGTCTAAAAATGATGTCTTAATTGCAGAAAAACAATATGGAGTTGTCATTGCGATTGCTTCTATCGAAGACGACATATTAGAAAATGATGATGTGAAAAATAAAATGAAAGAATATTTTTTGAATAAATATAAAGACTTATGTTTTATTAGTACAGAAACATATAAAGAAAAAAATAAGGAGGAGATAAAAATATGAATGAAGATGAGAACTGTGTAAAAAAGGTATTATCACATTTACATAAACTAGATAGAATAGAAAACCCAGTACAGAGAACAGATGAAGAAAGATTATTGGCAAGATACGGAATAAAATATATATGTGATAATGGAGAAGGAAAAAGGTTCTGTGAGTTTATGGATAAAGTTGCTCAAAAAGAAAAAGAATTAGGGAGAAAAATAACTGGAATTGAGTATTTGCAAATAGATATTAATCTAGGAAAGGAATAAAAATATGGAAACCAAATCAATATATGAATTAAAGGCTGAAGCCTTATTAAGATCATTAGAATTGATTAATGACTATATATATCACGTAGAACTAGGAGAAGAGAGACGTTTTACAATTGAAGATGAACAAAGATGTTATGATGAGATGACTGTAATTGTAGATAATATAGATATTTTGAATACTTTTATTGAAATATTATCAGAAGGTGCGGATAAAGAAAGAACTAGAAGAACTAGAAGAACTAGAGAAGAACTTATAGACTTGCAACATAAGTATATGAATCTTGCGAGGAAGGAAATAGGAAATAAACCTTTAAATTTCTCTAAGGTTTCTAGGAATGATTTTCTATTGATACGAAAGAATAAGTTTGATAAAGGGGAATGAAAATATGTTGGTTTGGAAAGGAAAAATAATAGAAAAATTAGATACAGAATGTGAACACGGAGATTATATATGCGAATTTGGATGTAATGAGATAAAACCGTTCCGACTACGTGTTTGTGGTCAACTATTTATTGAAAAAGGTAATAAAACTGGAGATGATGTATCTATTCCAATGAAATTTTGGCAAGAAGATAGGTTATATGATCCTGCTACAGAGGAAACGCCAGTTAGTTGTCTCATACAAGAGGAAATAAATAATGGGTCTCAATAGACAGATACAGCATTATTCTGCCACCACTAAAGTGTCGTGTGTATTCTCTTTATATCGCAATATTCTGTTCGCATAATGCTTATATACTATAATGTCGTAGGAGACACTATAACTTAATAGCTGACAACAGCTTTTAAGGTAGAGCGAGACTAAGAATCGATAATAAGTACTGTAGAAGACTCTATGGTATTTTGAGGCGGTTACTATATGCGACCAGAGGAATTAAAAAGTATACAGTATAATTTTACAGATAGAGTTTTTATACTATATGTAAATGGAACAGAAGTATGGAGAAGAACAAGAAGTGAATTTGCAAATTCAATGACTGAATCAGTCGGCATAGATGTATATACAGTTCGATTAAAAGTTGAAAATGGGGAATTTGTATTTGCAATTTATCCTAAATTTAACAGTCAAACTGTTAAAATAACAGGACCTTTAAGACTTGGAGATGATAAGCACACTTTTACTTTATCAGAAGAGAAAACGGACTGGTTTATTGGAATTAAGAAGATTGAGTCTGAATTTGGAACGAAAGATAAGACAATCCTTGATAATGTGATAGACGAATATAAAAGAAAAGTAGCAGAACATAAAAGTAAGATCAAGGAATACGAAAGCAAAATTAAGGAATATGAGAATATAATAAGACTATTGGAAAAAATTAGGAGTGATAAGAAATGGAAGTAGAAGGTAAAGAAAAGAAAGTTATGTTAGTAAGTCATGGAGTTATGAAAATCGAAGACTTCTTCCGTATGATTGGAAAGAATGAAGAAGAAATCAAAGATGAGAAAAAACATGTAATACAAGATATTTTAGAGGGATAGAACTTTTTACTGTCTTATTTTTTTTTGATTAATTTCATACGACAGGTATTTGCCTGTCATGAAAAATGTGTATAATAAAAGTTGTCATAAAAACTTGTAATATGGAATTATTAGAGAGCAAAAATGGGAATATTGAATCCTGACAAGACTGACTTTGATACTGAAGACTTGACTTTCAGACCGAAACTTTTGTCCGAATTTATAGGACAGAAACGTGTTAAAGACCAGTTGGAGATTTTTCTTCAATCTGCAAGAATGAGGAAAAGTGTTCTTGAACACGTTTTATTATCTGGTCCGCCAGGTCTTGGAAAGACTACGGTGGCCAATATACTAGCAAATGAAATTGGAAAGAATTTTGTCAATATAACTGGACCGTCGCTTAAAAAGGCGGAGGATATAATATCTATACTAATATCTCTCAATAGAGGAGATGTGCTCTTTATTGATGAGATCCATGGTATGAGCAGGATAATTGAAGAAATCCTGTATCCTGCTATGGAAGATTTCAAGTTACCTTTCACCAGAACTGTGGGAGACAAGAAGGAAATTCTCAATGTAAAGTTGAAGCCTTTCACTTTGGTGGGAGCGACCACCAAAGATGGTTCTCTGACAGCTCCCTTCAGAGATAGGTTCGGTATACATTTAGAATTTGATATGTATAATAAAGAGGATCTGGTCGAGGTAATCAGAAGAACTTGCAGTTTATTAAACATACCAATAACACATGAGGGAGTTGATGCAATCGCTGCGCGGAGCAGAGGAACTCCACGTATTGCAAATAGGCTAATACGGAGAGTAAGAGACGTTATGGTTGTAAGAGGAAGCATAGAGATCAATAAAAAGATAGCGACTATTGCATTTGCTATGTTAGAAATAGATGATCTAGGTCTTGAAGATCTAGATAGGAAGATCATCTATCATATACATAAATATTATAAAAACGGTCCTGTAGGAGTTAAGGCCATCGCTATGAATGTAGGAAAGGATATAAGGACGATCGAGGATGTGTATGAACCGTTCTTAAATCATATAGGATTTCTAATAAGAACTCCAAAGGGTAGAGAAGTCACTCCAATGGCATTAGAACACCTCCAGAATCTAGATAATAAATTTGGAGTAAAATATGACGTTCATATCAGAAAAAAAGAGAAAAAGGATAAAAATGATACAATTCAAGATGACCAAAAGACAGATATGGGAAATGTTAGAAATGATAACATTAGAAATATAGCTTTGATAGACGAAGAAGATATGAAATAATGAAAAAAGTCTGTATCGGTTCTTGATACAAGGATAAAGAAAGAACTTCAATACAGAGCCTTGTGGTGATACTAAGAAAACCTATGTATAAATACAAAAAAATAGTAATACGTTTTCATTTGAGATTTGGGTGTAGATGTTCAGTGAAGATTATTAATTTAAATTTGGCATCTGAATATGATGTAGATGTCCATTATCTTAAGCCAAAAAATGGTCCTACATACTATGCTATTGGATGAAGGGGTATTATGACGATATTGTATCACTTTACATAGCGTTCTTTTTATCGCGATCAACTCCATACGTTGTAAATGCCGGCATTGAACCGTAGAAAATGATAAAGGAGGAAAATAAAATGAGTATAGAAGACGACTTTGGATGGGTACCACCTGGAGAACGAGTAGATCCATATGTACAGAGCATATTGGATTTGTTAAGCGCATTTGAGAAAAAATTCACGCTTGATGGTATATTGGAATTTAAACTCCAAGTAATTATGCAAAGATTTGGAGAATCAGAAAAGGGTTATCCTGCTTTTGCGAGTAAGCAGAAAATAGCAGTCGATAAAATCAACAGAAATAATCTTTATTCTGGCTATTTCCTTGAATGTGGGGTTAATACCCGTGATTGGACCTTTTGGTATCAGAGATTCCAACGTCACGAAGGAGATAAAGAGAGTAAGAAAATCAGACGTCCTTTCATTAAAGAAGGCGACAAGCTTATCTTTGGAGGACAAGAGATAGATGACCCTTCTATTTTAAAGAACGTAGAAATTACTCGAGAAGGGTAGGAGAGAATCATGCTCAGACGACCACCATCTCGAGTTATTTCTTCTGAAAAACAGAAGAATGATGAAAGAAATTTTCAGCATCGTCCTAAGACATTTGCTGGATTCATAGGTCACGAAAATCAGGTAGAAAGGCTGAGAATAGCTATAGAAGCAGCAAAGACTACTGGCCGTCTGAAGCATATATTATTGACAGGCGATCCTGGCAATGGGAAGACCACATTAGCAGAAATAATTGCCAATGAATCTGGAAAACGTTTTATATGGACAAATGGTCCAGAATTAAGACAACCTGCCGATTTGGCAAAAATTCTCATTCAAGTTAGAGAAGGTGATATATTATTTATAGATGAGGTACACCGAGTTGAACAAATAGTTCAAGAGACATTATACTCGGTCATGGACGATTTCAAATACAAATATAATGGAACGGAATTTCAATTATCTCCGTTTACAATGATTGGTGCCACAACGAAACAGGGCAATTTAGCTATGCCTTTCAATAGCAGATTTCATACTTTTGTGAAATTGCAAGAATATAACGAAAATGCTATTAAAAAAATAATGTTGATGGCAGCAGAAAAACGGAATTTAGAATTGACTGATGATGCTGTAGATTTACTTGCTCGATGTGCTAGACGAAATCCGCGTGTGGCGGTCAGACTAATAGATAATTCTATAGATGTAGCAATTGTCTGTGGTGACGGTAATACAATAGATTTTACAGTAGCAAAGAAGATGTTGGATGTAAACGAAATAGACGAAAACGGTCTAGATCCTGAAGATAGAAATTATCTAATATACCAAGCAAGCCAATATCCAAATCCTACAGGTTTGAATACTATTGCTCTATTTTTAAGCGTCGACAAAGAATATCGTAGTACTGTAGAATATATTATAGAACCTTGGCTGATACATCTTTCTCTGATACGGAAAACAAATAAAGGAAGAATTCTGACATCCAAAGCCTTGAATGATGAAAAATTAGGTTTAGGTACAATTGTCATAAAAAATCATGGTTTTATACCCCCACCAAGAGATGGTGGAAGAGAAAGTCGCTATAGGGGAGGTAATGGTAGTGTGATAGATAATATGGACGATATAGAATTGACACTAGATAGTATAGATAAAAAAAGAAATAGACGAGGTTGGTAATTTTGGATGATAAATTGACGATATTGGTAATCAACAATGAACCTAATAAATTAAATAATGATAATATTGATGCTGAAGATGTAAAATAGGAGTATACAAAATGGAAATAGTATCTCATGATGAAATGATGACTCGGAATAAGACAAAAAATAATAGAGACAGTCATGAAGATGATAGAGATTATGAAGGTAAAGATTGTAAATGTGAATACATAGATAGTAGAAATGAATATAGAGAAAATGGTAGTACAGAAAATATAGACGATATTGATAACGATAAAAATCCAAAATCTAGAATGGAAAAGTTCAATGATATGTTAAAAAATATACTATTAGATTTGGAAATTAAATATAAAGAACACATATATCCGTATGAAGTAAGTGTTCCAGAAAAAGATATAAGATACGTTCTGGATTCGCATGATGATATAAATCTTTTTGGAAAAATTAAATATTTGTCAAAAGATACTGGACTTTCTGTAAGAATAGGAAGAAATATAAAAGGAGAAAGATGTTATATTTTCTATGAAAAGACTAGTGAGAATGATAATAAAGGACAATATCATGATTATAGAAATGCTATTGCACCACATATAGATTTCCTTAGAGAAGGAATTGCTGCTGCAAAAGATGGAAACATAAGGATAAGAGTTACAGACATTGCCAAGGCAATGGAAATGACCGGGAAACACGAGACCTCAATTTACTGGGGCTTGAAATATGCGCTGTTCGCCGAGGGACTTGTAGTCACTGCTGGGCTTAGTACGGACAATGAACCGGTACTAATCATGAGAGAAAGGAGAGGAGATGACGTGTTACGGAGAAAAAGTTAAGATGATGGAAGAAAAAGATGTGAAAACATGGAAAATATTATAGAAAAATATGAAACATTCTCTGTAACAGAAAAAAAATATATAGACTGGTTTTGGGAAAATATGGAACGGTTATTTGAAATAAAACCAGATCATTCTATTTATATTAATATTTCAGTTTTTGGTGAAGATAATGTTGAAATTGTAGAATCGAATCTCACACGAATATTCATAGAATCGCACAGTCCTTTTAAGATTGCTGATTCAAGCGATGAAAATATTGTTACTATATTTCATATAAATGAACTTAAAGATGAATTTGGAAAAGAAATACCATACAAACATATTATTGAGATGGAGAACCATCTAAATAAAGATATCAAATTAATGGAAAAAAGTATAGCCGAATCGCTTAAGAAAATAGAAAGAATCAACAAAGAAATAAAAGAATATGAAGACTGCGATGAAGATCTACGGAAATTGAAAAGACTAGGCGATTGATTGACCAACCTAGATGTGTTTGTACTGTAATATAGGCGATAAACTCGTTTCTGATGAAGGAATGATATACCAAGTCTTGCAAGTATAACTTAGTTGGTAGACCGGGAACTGTTGTGTGTGCTATAGGTACTTTTTGTAGTAGACAAGTAATATAGAGACTTAAGATGTAAATAGAATATAAATAGAGCACGATAACACAAGCACTTAAAACAGCGTCTGCGTTTATCGCAATTATCTTATGCAATAAATTATATATACTTTTACAACATTATAATATATAATTGTCCAAATTTACTGTTTTTGACAATTGAGAGGGATAGGACAATTTCCCTCTCACTCGCTATAATTAATGCGATAGCGGGATATGACAAAAACAGAAAGACAATTAGCGAGGTATTTACATTAATAGAAGAAGAGCGGTAGCCGACGAATTTTTATGAATTATTTTTATGAGTAGGAGATGAAAATGTATGAGAAGAATAAGTTTTTGGATTTGAGGTTAATATTCATATTCCCGATTATGCATAAGGTGAAAGGAGATATTAAAATATGAAAATAATAAGACAAGGAATCGCTAAAGAAGAAGTTGTATCACAAAAAGAACAGAAAATAAAGAAGATAGATGAGCAAATGAGAGAACAGATGTTGGATATAATCAAAGATGATATAATATGCAGGAAATGTGGTTCTGTTATCAAAGCAGAACCTGAAGACATAAAGAAGGACAGACTTTTCGAATATTTAGTCTGCCCAAATTGTGAAAGCGAAATGGGCTATTGGAGTTTAGTATTGTAGTAACAAGGTCGAAGAATACTGAAACAATAAGCCGGGGATAAAACGGGGTAAAACGGGGTTAAAAACATTTTTTCAATTATCCATTTTTTGTTGATTTTTGATTTCAATGCGATAGAACGGTAAGAGTCTGTATAAAAGATCTTGTAAAATGTTTTGTGTGATATATCAGCAAAATGTGTCATTATGACAGATTATGTGTGATAATCTACGTGATAATCCTAGGATAAAGATTTATTTGGTATATCGCAGTTATCGTATTCGCAAGTGCTTATATACTATAGGGTATATAGTATAGTATGACATAATACATTACGTGATGTGTGGTAATGTAAAACATAATACATTACGTGATGTGTGGTAATGTAAAACATAATACATTACGTGATGTGTGGTAATGTAAAACATAATACATTACGTGATGT
>Ga0180007_10003849_pt1 | contig 16340 bp, 14 predicted proteins | sample MM_PC_MetaG_FD_121122 | JGI IMG/M metagenome (GOLD analysis project Ga0180007, IMG submission 121122) | Groundwater microbial communities from the Aspo Hard Rock Laboratory (HRL) deep subsurface site, Sweden - MM_PC_MetaG | ecosystem: Environmental > Aquatic > Deep subsurface > Groundwater... | reverse complement strand
GATATCCTATAAAAATTAATGGGTGATTTTGCTAAAATGGATTTATATATATTATATACAGGAATACGCAAGAATGACTTCTGACAATGGTTTTTGTTCATATAGTGGAATGCCGGAGAACAAAATATTATCTTTCCCAAGCACAAGATATAGAGTCCTATTTTAATCCATTTTTATAGACTGCAAAGGCAAGGTCTATTACTTCACTTTCCCTATTGCCTGGTTTTCACAGCTTCCAACACCTCCTCAACCATGGCAGTCTTTTTAAGAACAATCCCTTCCTGATCAAGCAGATACAGAGTGGGAACCCCCAGTACAGTATAGTTCTTGAAATTCACCCCACCCATACCGGTGAAGTCGCAATAGTTATCCGACCATTGGTGATAAGCCAGTTTCTTTTTAAATCCTTGTTCGGTCTCATCTGCGCTGATGGCGATCACCCGCACGTTGCGGTCTTTCAACCATTGGTATTTATTTGCCAGGTCTATCAGGGCATCTTCACAAAGGGGACACTCGCCCTGGTAAAATAGCAGCAGGATATAATCGGCATCCAGCTTATCGGTTTCCAGGAAGATGTCCTGTTGTACCAATCCGGTTTGGGTTCGCACTGGTGACTGAAACATTAGATCTGGCCCCTTTTTGCCTGTCAGTATTTTAAAAGATGCCAGCATGCGTTTCACTGTGGCCGACAATCCCGCTATGACACCGGAGTGTTTATCAAGATGGACTTTAATCTGTGGCAGCAGGTCATCCTTGCCTTTCTGCACCAGCAACGGCACGGCTATTTCAGCAAAGCCTGCCAGGATATTATCTTCTACCATGCGCTTGATGACAACATCCAGACGGTCTTTAAACCCAGCATCCCCTGCTGCTGAGCTGATATTCATCATCAGCCATTGGTGCAATACCTGTTCCCAGTGGCCACTTGTATAAAGGTCTTTAAATTTGAGGGTATGGGTCACAAAATCATTGAAATGCCTGGTGTGATCTGTTGGATTCACATATACTTTGTCTGCCACCCCTTTGGTAAAATCAACAATCTCACCAAACCTGGCTGCGTAAAATGGGCTGTCTTTCCGGGACTCTTGGATTTGCTCAAATTGTTTTCGCAGGTGGACCTGTTCTTTGGATATTGTCTGGTAAAGGTCTTCTGTGTGAGCATACACCTGCAAAAAATGGTTTACTGCCCCCAACTTATCCAGAATGATCTGCTGGCGGTGATGCTGTTCCTTTAAATAATCATTTTCCGGGTTGCCCGTGTAAATAATATTTTTATCGTTGGGTTGTTCTGACAGGCATTCCACAGAAAAATCCTTGTCCACATAAATCATATCCAGGCCGCCCCCGGTTTTCAGCATCCATCGGGTCATGCCCCGATAATCCTGGTAGGCTTCGGGCATAATCAGGGTCAAGCGGCCGTCAGAGGGAATTTCCCCCGATCTGACAGTAATCTGCTTTGTACCCTGGAAGATTTTCCAATCATAGCTGTGGCCAGCAAAATGCGGAAAATGAAGCTGGATGGCCTGGGCATGGACCCCGGAACAAGACAGCAGAAAGATGACAATTAATGCAAAAACAAATGTATTTTGTTTCATGATCAGCAACACCTTCTATATAAAGGCATCCATCCTGGGCCTAACGGCCACAGGATGGATGAATAGTCAAATAGTCAAATAGACGAATTATTCTGCGACACAGCGCACCGACAAACCGGTTCTGCGGGTATGATTGCTCGGGGGGTTCCAGCTGTGAATGAGGCCAATGTACCGCGCCCAGGTCTCACTCGTGCCCTGGGTACTGCTCCAGTAGTTGCCCTGATAACCATGGTGGAACAAAAAGCCGGTGAGTTGGTCCCGAGCTCCGACTATCGGCAACATCAGGTCATTACCATAAAATCGAGCGGCGCTATAATTTGTTGTACCGTCTCCTCCCCTTTCTGTCCATGACCCCACATCCCTGTAGGTATTATTGATTATAACGCCATTCCACTGGCTATGGGTGGGCACCCGGTATCCGACCGGACACGGGTCATTGGCGGTTTTAGAATCATCAGACCAGGAACCATCAGGGGCGTAGGTAGTATCCCACCCGCTTATTTCGCCGCTGTTAGCATCTTCCAAGTCCGGGCCAGTAGGACCATTGGCAACAATCCCCTTCCTGCCCCATTGCCAATATCCGCCGTTCAACCGCCAGGACGGGGTAAAGGGGTCGTCATTGGTGGTCTTGCCGATGGCGGCCAGGTTATAGCAGTCAAACTGTTTCCAAACACCAGGTGCTACGTAAGCACCGCAAGTTATACTACCAATCACCCAAATAGGAACGCCATCACGAAATGTAAGTATATTCCCGTTGCTTCCAGGAGCTACCGCTACCCATTCCGTACCATTCCAATAAAGGATTTCACCAGCAGAGGTCCCGTCTTGAAAAGTTCCGCTATCACCTTGCTCCCCTTGAGGGCCTTGATCCCCAGCATCACCTTTAGGACCTGTAAGCCCTATAATTCCTTGCTCACCTTGAGGACCAGTAGGACCTTCTGGGCCGATAGCTCCGGTTAAACCTCGTTCTCCGGTATCACCTTTCACACCTGCTATCCCTTGAGGACCGATATCACCCTGGATACCCTGAGGACCAATATCTCCAGTATCACCCTTCGGACCTGTATCACCTGTTAAGCCAGTAGGTCCCTGAATACCTTGCTCACCTTGAGGGCCTGTTAAACCAATCGGACCTTGAGGACCTATAGGGCCATCAGCACCAACTAAACCCTGGATACCTTGGGGACCTTCTGGACCGATAGCACCTGTTTCACCCTTGTCACCTTTTAAACCTTGCGGACCAACGTCACCCTGGATACCCTGAGGACCTTCTGGGCCGATAGCTCCGGTTAAACCTTGTTCTCCGGTATCACCTTTGTCACCTTGAGGACCTTGAAGGCCGGTTAACCCTATATCGCCCCGCAGTGCCAAAATAGCCCATACATTTTCATCAGATGGTGACTTTAATTCAGAGGATGTGTGACTTTGAATGCATATATAAAATGAACCATCTTTCTGAACTACGTCGCATGTCTGATATGATTTTCCAACTTCCCAAAGCCCATAGCCTGTTATAGCACAAGAATCTGGTAAATCAGGGACATTACCTGCTGCAATTTTAAGGGTATAAAGTGCTTCGGAGATATCCACTACGCCGTCACCATTGGTATCCCCTACAATGCCGGCAAATGAAATACTCGTATATAACATACAACTCAATACGACGAATAAAGTTAGTTTGATTATTTTCATCACACTACCTCATGTCCATAAAAGTTAATATCCTTAATATTTTATTAAAATAAAAACTATACCGACTTGTTTAGACCCCCTTTGATCTTTCCATCCCATTTAAAAGAAACAGATCTCTTTGATGGAAACTTGCCTATCAATAGACCCTCGGCTTTTCCTCACCGAGCTTCAACAAATTTTATCTTGTCTCAAATTATTATTATAATTTTCACCCTATATTTAATTTTAACAGGCTCGTCAATGTAAAAACCCCTATTTTTGATGAAAAAAATCCACAGAAACAACATTTGGTTTCGTAAAATTTTTTCATCAAAATATATGGGGAATCGCTAATATCAAATGAATCAAGCTGCCATTATGATAATTGGAGAAATAGCAGAGTCAAAAAATCGGTTTGCCATTACACTTATTACATAAGTTTAATCCCAGGTGAGTGCCGGTCATTCAACAGAATTGGATTAACCGGATCTTGTGGTCAAGGCCCTGGAAATAGTTTTCCAAGAATCTGCCGAAATGTGATGCATATATTAAAAAGTTTAATTTGGGGAAATGCCTTTAATTAATGTTGTCCGGAAAAAAAGTTTAATGATCTCCTACAGCCAACGGCGAACCCGTTTCTTATAAAATTCATAATCTTTGCTGAAAATAGACTCAAGCATTCTTTCTTCAGGTTTTATTTGAAATTGGGTAATATATAAGGGAAAAATTAAAACAAATAGTAAAGAAAAAATATTGTCCAAAAAACAGGCCCAGGAAAAAAGACTGAATAATAAACCTACGTACATAGGATTACGTGTATGCTGGTAAATTCCAGTGCTAACTAAAGAACTTGCTTTTTCCAGTTTTATGGGATCAACAGTCGTTTTGGCTTTTTTGAAACTAAGAATTCCAGAAATAGCAACACATCCGCCGATTAATAGTGATGCAACTCCAAAAACAAAACGAATTTTGCTATTAATACCAATTTCGTTTGTAATAACAGCTAAGCCCCACATAAAGGCAAGTGTGAAAACAAAAATTAAAAGCGGTGGTATTTTTGATTCTAAAAATTTCATATCGTTTTAAGGATGAGTCACAACCATTCATTATCAGGTTTATTTGCCTTGCTATTACTTCAAAAAGGTCAATATCAGGACAAATTTATTTTTTATTGTTTTTAACTCTTTACAAGTGGATAAGTTATAAAAAAAAGATGTGGAGCACAAGAAAAATAAAAATAAATCAAGTTTTTTTTAAAATATAATTTATTCAGAAACGATCTTTCCAAATAACTTTTATTGGAGTAGCCTGTATCCAAAGCTCAGAGAATTGTTTTTTTGAAATGACTTTACAGGGTTCAGCGATGTTGATATGGATTTCCAGATCATATTTTATAATTTTTGGTTGGATATCATTCAATATTACATGATATCCAGCCTAAGACATTTACTGGTTCGGCAAAGGAGAACGATGAAGGAATTGTCTAAATCAATAATGGATTATATCGAAAAACACCCTCGTGCAAATCTCCTCCAGATACCAGCGATAATCCATAAACTCCCCCGCCTTTCATCTCATTTGGGACACGATGTCTACATTCTAAGAGAGGATTTAACTGGATTTGCGCTCGGCGGTAATAAAACTAGAAAGGTTGACTATCTCTTTGGAGACGCGCTTGCGCAAAAAGCCACCACGGTTGTTACCATGAAAGCCACGAGTTTCAGTAGAAACGCTGCCGCGGCAGCAGCAGCGTGCGGGCTTGATCTCCATGTAGTCTTGCCCGGCAATGAGCCAGAACAGAATCCTTTGAGTCAAGCTCTTTTTAAGCAATGGGGTACCAAACTGTACTATGAGCCTGAAGGTGAAAACGCGCTGGCTGATTGTCAAGAACGCGTGATAGCGTCTCTAAAATCAAAAGGAAAGGATGTCTATGTAATGCATCCGGGAGGAAGCAATTCCATTGGGGCGATCAGTTACGTGGGTGTCTTTCAAGAAATTCTTGACTTTTCGCATCGATCAGGCGTTCATTTTTCACATGTCATTCACTCCACAAGTTCAGCAGGCACACAGGCAGGACTTGTAGTTGGACAATGCATTGGTAGCTGTGAGACCAAAATTATTGGCATCAGCGCTGCTTTAAAGACGTCTGCTCAATCCGAGAGAATTCGTGAACTTGCTTGTTCGACTGCGCAAATGCTTGGCACATCAGTCGACCAGACAAAAATTATTATCGATGACAGCTTTATAGGTCCAGGCTATGCGCAGGCTTCCAAAGAAGGTGAGAATGCGGTAGCGCTTTTTGCTAAGCTGGAAGGTATACTTCTTGACCCTGTGTACACAGGTAAAGCAGCCGCCGCACTGCTGGACTATTCAGAAAACGGAAGGTTTAAGAAAGGTAATGTGTTGTTTATTCATACTGGTGGGAATGCTGGATTGTACTACTAAAATTATTTAAAGGATAGCCGAACAAGGGCATACACGCTGACCCCAAAAGCCTGGCGGATTTTGGTCCAGGTGATGTCAAGCGTTATCAATAAATACCCGAAAGGATAAAATATTATGGGAAAAATGATCGCACATTGTGGACTTGTCTGCTCAGAATGTCCAACCTTCATAGCAACTTTGAATGACGACAATGCTGCAAGGGAGAAAACAGCAATTTTTTACTCCAAAAAATTTGGTTTTAACCTTAAGCCAGAAGATATTAACTGCGATGGTTGTCTTTCTGAAACTGGGAATCTAATCGCATATTGCCAAGAATGTGAAATTCGGAAATGCAGTAGAGAAAAAAAATTAGAGAATTGTGCTGTTTGTGTTGAACAACCCTGTGAAAAACTAACAAAATTTCATGAATTTTCATCTGATGCAAAAGCATGTTTTAGTTCTCTTTTAAAAGAAATAGGATGATGGATATTTCAAGCAAACCGGTTTTATTGAGCAGGTTGTTTTTTGGAAAACATAAGGGTGAGCGTTTCAGAGATATACCGGTTGATTATCTGATGTGGTTGTCAGGTAAGGATGATCTGGATGGGGATATGCGGTTTACTGTGGAGCATTATTTGAAATGATAGTGAATATTAATACCCTATGTTTCTTGAATCCCCCATTTGAATAAAAAAAAATCGACCTTGACTTTTATCGAGAATTCTAACTATAGCAATAATAGCGCTGTTTCACGCAAAGCACAAGGTTGTGCAAATATTAAAGGTGCATTTCCTCGATAGCAAAATTGGAATTGCCCTTAAGTTGAAACGTATATTTTTTATTTTCATTACAGGAGATTGCCAATATGGCTACTGGTACCGTAAAGTGGTTTAATGACTCAAAGGGTTTTGGATTTATCGAACAAGAAGACGGTGGAAAAGATGTCTTTGTTCATCACTCAGCTATCAATTCAAAAGGTTTTAAATCCCTGAAAGAAGGAGACCGTGTTTCATTTGATATTGAACAAGGACAGAAAGGACCTGCAGCAGCAAATGTAACCGTGATATAATTCACCGTTTTATTTGCTATAAAAAGTCTCTGGACATGAAACTGTTCTGAGACTTTCTGTTAAAGATAACTGGTCAAGTAATATCAAATAGATAATAGCTCGATTCGTTGAAAAATCTTTTTCGCTTTTGGTTAATTTTTTTTCTGTAATCAATTATTATAAAGGACTCTTGGTAATGGATGGAAATGATTCTATCATCATAGATGCTCATGCTCACTGCGGCATACAGGATCATTCATTTGATCAGTCTTTTGAGTCTTATCTCTCCTATGTTCGGCACACTGGGATCAAATGTGTTGTTGCTTTTCCTCCAGTGGCTGAAATATATGACCGCTATGATTATCATTTCCAGGACAATGATTATTGGATCAATCGTCGAACCCAGGCAAATCAGTACCTGTTGAATGTTGGCAATAATGAACTTCAAGTGATTCCCTATTTTTTCATATGGAATGATTTTGCCGTAAATCAAATTACTCCTAAACACAAAGGACTAAAATGGCACCGTCATCCATCAGAACCAGAGTATCATTATGACTCGACAAAATGTAGACTTGCCATTAAAACCATAACAGAAAGAAATATGCCTATTGTGCTGGAAGAAGAATTTTCAAACACCATTAGATTTATTAATGGCTATGCCCCTGATGCCCGAGTCATTATTCCCCATCTTGGAGGGCTAAACGGTGGTTATAAAAATATTGCACAGGCAGGTTTATGGGAGAATCCCAAAGTGTATGCTGACACAGCTCTTGCATCTGTTTGTGAAATCGAACAGTACATCGAAAATTACGGACATGAGCGCATAATGTTTGGATCAGATTTTCCATTTGGAGAACCAGCAGTTGAACTAAAAAAGATTGTGGATCTTAATTTGGGAAAGGATATTGAAAAGGCGATTCTATCCGGGAATCTGATTCAATTATTATCTGACGGCAATGTATGACTTTCATGGCACTATCATTATTGAGTGATAAATTTAGTGGTTACTTTTTAAAAAGATACTCAAGACCATTAAGTTTGATTTCATAAACAGCCTGTAACATTTCTCCAAGTTTACCTTCAGGGAATCCTTTCTGTGAAAACCAGACTATATATCTTTCTGGAAGATCAACCAACCGCATCCCTTTATATTTACCAAACGGCATTTTTGTGGTTGCAAGTACAATGAATGCGTCTTTGTCAGGTTGAATAAGTTTATTCATTATTAATTATGAAGGCGTCTTTATCAACGATTTTTCATTCTTAGGGATTTAATCCTATTAGAACTGCAATGAAAAATCACGGTGTATCGACTGGCATCTGGCAACGGCTTTGACCTGATCCGGCAACAACCTTCGCTGCAGTCGAAGACCGATGGAACTTTTGATCGCATTGTCATAGGCCAGAAGCGCAGGGCCAATTTCAGCTGAAGCCTTACGACGCCATTCAACTTCACCGGCATATAATTTCAATCCCTCTTTCACAAGCGCGGCAGCTTTTTCCGGCTTTGGGTTTTTCCCTTTCATGATCTTTCGTGCCTTGGATAACTTGGACCGGATGTCGTTTGTGCCTGCCACCTTTCCAAGAGCCCTTTCCGATTCTTGGATCCGATCCATGGCAACCTCAGCAGGCTCATTGGCAATTATCGTTTCAAGCGCTGTCAATTGTTGTTCAAGAGAAGCCAGTTCATCTGCTCCGGATATGACCTGTTGCAATTCCACAATTTTTTCATAGGCCTGGTCAACATTGTTCCGGTAATTTTGACGCGCCTTTTTTTCAGCCTTTTCCAATTCCACATACCGTTTGCGTATTCCAGGCCAGGTTTCAGGAATCTGGTTTTGAAGATTTGCCAGAGAAGCCTTTTCTTTCTCGATTTTTGCTTCAATCAGGCTTACAGATTCCTTGTCCGGGGAATCGTTCCGGGAAGCCCTTGTCCAATTCTTTTTCAATTCATTGATGTCCAGGTTGATATTGCGGATTTTTATCTGCAGGCTGCGGACATATTCATGATGTGGACGGTATTCTTTTGAATATGCCACAAGATCTGCTTCAGCCGAACGAATCTTTTCTACAAGATCAAACGTATTCGATGCCTGTTTCAGGCTTTTTTTCAATTCATTCTGCCATTCTACGGGTAACATACTCGTATCAATGGCAGAAAGGGTGTTGATATGGCCTCGCAGCTTCTCTTCTTGATCGTCATAAAAATCAAAAAGATATTCCTCAAGGCACAGCTGCATCTTCGGATTTATCGGAGGAGGGGCTGTTTCTGAAGACAGCGCAATACGCTGGGGCAGGTAGTTCACCATAATGGGAGAAACAGCAACAATCACCAGTGCAACCACCTGCAACCCGATATAGGGAACTGCTCCGCGATAAATATGAATTGTCTTGACGATAGCCGGTGCAACCCCACGCAGATAAAACAAGGCAAAACCAAAGGGAGGGGTCAGAAATGAAGTCTGAAGATTAAGACCAACCATCACTCCAAGCCAGACTGCAGTCACATTGGCACCTGGGTCGGCAAGCAGTATGGGTGCGACAATGGGTACTACGACAACAGCTATTTCAAGAAAATCGATGAAAAAACCCAAGACAAACATCACTGCCATTACAACGGTGAACTGGACCCAGAATCCTCCCTTGAGACCGGTTAAAAACTCCTTGACCATTTCTTCCCCGCCAAAACTTCTAAAAGCAGCGGTCAGCATGGCAGCACCAATCAGAATAATAAAAACCATGCAAGTGGTTTTAGCCGTTTCAACCATTACATCGTTGAGGGTGTTCTCAATTTTATATATCCGCCAGGTACTCCAGAGCACGGCAATCAAGAGCGTTGTGGCAGCAACTGAAGCCATGAAGATACCAATGGCATCCCCCGGCTTGATACTTTTTATGTTCAGGTCAAAAAAGCTGAGTATAATCGCAATCGCTACGGTTGAGGCGATTGCAAGGATTGCAGGGTAATAGGTATTTCGTTTGCCCTCGTACAGGCGGTATCCTCCCATGATCATGGCTCCGACGGCACCCACCGAACCTGCCTGATTGACAGTGGCCACTCCCAGTATGATGGATCCTAAAACCAGAAGAATAAGGGTCAGCGGTGGTGTTAACGCCATAATCATATTTTTGATAAAATGTCGATCATACTTTCCGTCATACCGCACGGGCGGGGCTGAGCCCGGCTTAACGATTGCTACAAACAGGATATAAAGGATATATAACCCTACCAGCACTAAACCTGGTACCAGGGCTCCCATGAACATTTCTCCGGCACTGGTGGAGGTAACGTCCAGTACTGAAGGCATTGTAAATTCACCCGTTGCCGCTTTATAGGCTGCTTTTCGGATCGTGCTGGCCTGATCTGAGGCACTGGTTAACTGATCGGCAAGGATAATCAGAACAATGGAGGGAGGAATTATCTGTCCCAGGGTTCCCGAGGCACAAATGGTTCCCGTTGCCAATGGTTTGGAATAATTGTTTCGAAGCATTGCCGGAAGTGAAATCATTCCCATGGCAACCACTGTTGCCCCTACGATCCCCGTTGTCGCCGCAAGAAGTGCGCCGACCAGGACAACGGAGATGCCTAAGCCCCCCGGAACCGGCCCGAACATTTGGGCCATTGCAACCAGAAGGTCTTCTGCTATCTTGGAACGCTGGAGCATAATTCCCATAAAAACAAACAGGGGAACTGCGATCAGGGTATCCCGTTCAACATCCCAGTAGAGACTTCGAAAATTTGTTACTCCGGCATTGAGCCATTGTATTGCGCCGCCTTCTGCAAAGTAAGAGCTGGAATCTCCTGTGAACAGATAACCGCACAATGCCGCCAGTCCAATGGATAAAATTGCGGCTCCGGGCAATGAAAAGGCAACTGGAAATCCAGAAGAAAGCGCAGTTATCATCATTAAAAGAAGAATAACGAGAAAAACCAATTCCATTTAATTATCCTTTTTACTTTATTATTGGATTAGTGACTGTCTGTCAGCTGATCGCCACCGGGTTCCTGATGAAGATCCGCAACCTTTTCAAGAAGGTAACTTGCAAATTGAACAATCATGGACACAGCGTAGACGGCTAAAAATCCGACCATCACATACTTCACATACAGGCCATAAGCAGACTGTGAGATTTCAAAACTATACAGCGGACTGTTGATACTGCTGGTTTTATCCCACATACCGACGTAAAGGATGACCCATCCGATCGGCAGGCCCAACAGCAGTGTTCCGATGGTATTGGACCATGCCATACTGCGCTTATTGAAACGGGAATAAAGAACATCCACACGGACATGCCCGTCGTGAACCAGGGTATAGGCACTGGCAAACAGAAATAATGCCGCATACCAGAACCGTACAAGATCCCCCATAAACGGCTGTTCATAGGAAAAAACAAATCGGGAAATAACAATCTGGAACTCTGCCAAAACCACCAGAAGGGTCAACCAGGTAAATCCCAGGGATTTATTAAAAAAAGCGATGACCAGTGACACCAGTATCAATGGAAAGTGCACATAAATGGCACGAAACGAAGGACGTCCAATGGCATCTGTTAAATTATCCCCAATTAATGCCGGCATAAAATTCTCTACTCTGAGAAAGGAGATGATGATATCGGCAATTCCTATAATCAGTACAATCCAGAAGGCAGCTCGAATGATATAGGCTGCAAACCTGGACAGCAGATCTGCATCCGAGCGCAAGGTCCGGTTGTGAGTCCGCAACACATAAAGCACAACGATAGCAAATGCTCCCAGGTAACTTAAGAGCTGAAGCCACCCTTTTGTCATCTGATCATCTGCCAGGGGGATGGTTAATCGTTCCAGGCCAAACCAGCCCTGGTTTGAAAAAAAAGTCGGCAGTCCAGGCCATTCCCGCCAGATATTCAGATAGTTGTTAATTAAAAAAATCAGCATGACCGCAACAACGGACAATGCAAATATCCGTATCAGCAAATTGACGGCTTTAGAACCTGTTGCCTGGTTTTTAGCTGCTGCGCCTGGTAAATCACTTGTATCGATGATGTCTGATGAGTTCATAAGTTGTGATCTGTTTATCTGTTTATAAACAAGTTAGCAGGTATATTGTGTCTGCAGTGCTGTAAAAAGTTGGCTGCCGGAACTTGCCTCCGGCAGCCAACTTCGTTATTTTACAGCCTCTCATATTCCATTGGGAGACTTATTGATATTGATCAGAAATCAAGTACACGGTTACGCTGGTTAAGATAGGCCTGGTCAGCGATCTTCATCCAGCTGCCAACCTCTTTACGTGCTTTTGCAAAACTGTCATGAATTTTTGCTGCCAGAGGACTGTGCTTTCTTGTTTCTTCAAATACTTCTGCGGCTGCCTTACCAAAGGCATCATAGATATCATCGCTAAATTCACGCAGTTTCACGCCCTGCTCATTAACCAGTTTGGCAAGGGATTCTCCATTCTTTGCATTGAATTCAGCCATCACATAATCATTTTCCATGGCTGCAGCAGCTTCAATAATGAGCCGGTCAGAAGCTGACAGTTCATCCCACCATTTTTTATTCACGCCAATACCCAGTGCTGCCCCTGGTTCATGCATGCCCGGGTAGTAGTAATATTTGGCAGCTTCATAGAACTTCATAAATGCATCATTCCATGGGCCGACCCACTCAGTTGCATCAATTGCCCCGGAAATCAGGTTTTCATAAATCTGGCCCCCGGGAATAGAAACAGTAGAAACACCCAGCTTGGCCATGACATCGCCGCCAAGACCGGGAATACGCATTTTCAGCCCCTTCAGATCATCCGGAGAATTAATTTCTTTTCGAAACCACCCGCCCATCTGCGAACCTGTATTACCGGCCAATAATCCTTTGACTCCAAATTCAGCACCCAGTTCATCCCATAATTCCTGGCCTCCGCCATAACGTATCCAGGAGTTCATTTCATTATAGGTTAAACCAAAGGGAACAGAGCCGAAATAAGAGAAACCAGGGTGTTTGCCTTTCCAATAGTATTCGACGCCATGATACATCTGCGCATTGCCTGAGGCGACTTCATCAAAGGAATCAAATGCCTTTACCCGTTCGCCGGCAGCATAATAATTAACTTTCATACGACCATTGGTCATATCAGACAATTTTTTTGCAAAGCGCTGGGCACTCGTACCCAGACCGGGAAAATCACGAGGCCATGTAGTAACCATTGTAATGTCGATGGTTTTTTGTGCATGTGCAACAGGTGCTCCAGCAATCACAGCTCCGGCAGCAACAGCTCCGACACCGGCCTTTTTGATAAATTCTCGTCTTTCCATAGCATTCCTCCCTCTGGTTGGTTAAAAAAACAACAGACCCATCGACGGAACCGATTTGCCAAGAAGCGTTTTCATGCCTTCAAGTCTTCCATCACAGGCCTTTTCATTAGTCTTGAAAACTTTGCCCTGGTTGTGGACCATTTTTCAGGAACTGTGGACCATTTTCAGGGACTCTGATAAATTTACTCCAATTAAAGGTCAATTAATAAGATAGGAAATTGCTTCTTGTCAAGGAAAAATAAAACTTTTATGGATTCAATTTACGTTTTACGGGAGCATGAGTAATATCAAGTCAAATGAAAAATTCAATGACCACTTTTTCAGTTAAAATTTTCTGGTCAAACAGAGAATCAAAAAACAGGGCCATTGCGTTTATTTTTTTTTCATCAAGGTCACAATACAGAAGATCAAAATATTCTTTGATCACAGCTTGTTTAAGACCCAGTTTATTGGTTCCCGCTTCTATCACCTTATCAATATTGAGATACCCAAGGTCTTTTGATGCCAGCAGCAATTTATGGATCTGCCTTACCCGGGACGGGTGTTTAACAGCAAACGTCCGCCTCACCACCCAGACGGCAAACACAAAAGGGCGTTTTGTCATATCATGCCACAGCTGGCCCAGATCTATACAATACTCAAACACGTGAGCCCAGGGATACAAAAGCGCGGCATCCCCTATGATCAGTGCAGCATCAGTAGACCGGGAGATCTGTTGATAATTGTTTGTCGGCCCGACTTCAAACACGGGAGAAACATTTTTCCGGCAAAATATCATTTTCAGAAAAGCTGCTGCCGAAGCTGACTCCTGGGAGAACATCACCGTTTTGCCGTCCAGTTCATCAATCGGGTAATTGCTGGCCAGGATAACACTCATCACCCTGCCGTTGCATGATATGGAAAGATCGGGAAGCAATAACAAATCCCGATGATTCATGGCATAGAATGCAGCAGACACAGGACTGATTTTAATCTGCCCGGTTTTGATTTGAGCGTTTAAAACAGCCGGTACATCTGACACCATTTTAAGCCAGGGGGGCAAAAGGCCGTGATCCAGTCCAAAATAGACGGGTGCATCATTAATATATGAAATTTTCCCAATATGTATTTTTTGATCATTCATTTGAAATTATTCTGTATAAAAGTGTTTCTCTTGTCAATCCTTCCAGGGGACGATATAAAAATTGGGCCTTTTTCCCTTTTGAAAGTGTACCTGTCACATGTTCAACCCCCAGGGCCCTGGCACCATTGATGGTTCCCATGGCAAGGATGGTCTCAGGATCAAGACCGGGGTAATGGTTCTGCACAAATGCCATTTCATCCAGAATGCTTAAGGAATCACAACTGGCAAGGCTGTCTGTTCCCAGGGCGGGTTGTATGCCTTTCTGGATCATCCGTTCAATATCCGGCAGTCGTTGATGCAGATTCCAATTGCTTCTGGGACACACACACACCTGTGTCTTTGACCGGGCAAGCAGATCCATATCATTTTTCTCCAAATTTAACAGATGTACTGCAAGGGTTGAAGAATCCAGCAGTCCCATGTCATGCGCATAGGAAACCGGTGTTTTTGACCCAATACCCCAGGATGTGAAATCAATCCCCCGGCTAATCAGAAAATCAGCCCAGGGTCCTTTTCGATCACGGATAAATTCTTTTTCATCATCTGATTCTGCCAGGTGCATGGAAAAGGGCAGGTTTTCAGCAGCAGCGTATTTTTTTAAGGCCATCAGCAGTTGCGGAGAAGTGGTATGGGGGGCATGGCCGGCAACGGAAAAAGAGACAGACTCATTTTTTTGGACCACTACATCTGGGATGTGCGATCCCAGAAACTCGTGAAAGAGAATCCCATTTAAACAAGACCTTTTGATCAGGGGCCGGATGATTCCCAGGGTTGAAATATCCCCCACATAAAGAGTACCGGATTGTATCAGGTGTTGAATAGAAATCCGGGCGTCACTAATGAGTTTTTCTTGTCCCATGGCATCTCTTTTTTCCAGGAGCAGTTTCACCCAGGATCGAAACCCCCTGTCAAAGGGCAGATGATTTTTTAAGGCAGACAACTCCAGGTGCAGGTGTGCATTCACAAAAGGAGGCATTAGCACACCCGGACCATGATCAATACCGTTTTGCTTTGGACGGCCTGTATGGACGTCACAGATAAGCCCGTTTTCGATTTCAAGCGTTCCATTCTCGATCAGGGTGAAAGCATCCATCATGATCCAGCCGGCCCTGTGGAATTGTCTTTTATGGCATCCTTTACCAGGAATACAATGTCTGGCATTCACCATCATAGCAGATGATAATAGCAGTCTCTTTGACGTGGTTCAAAGCCTGCCGTTGTAATCAATCGCGTGAGTTCTTCTCTGGAAAGCATAAAATCAACGCCTGCAGACGCAACAACATTTTCTTCGATCATGGTGGATCCCATGTCGTTTGCCCCGAAAAAAAGTGCGGTCTGGGCAATTTTATCTCCCTGGGTCACCCAGGATGCCTGGATATTATCAATATTATCAAAAAATAACCGACTCATGGCCAATACCCTTAAATATTCCACGGCCGTCTTTTTTTTAACGAGAATTTTGGTGTTATCCGGCTGAAACGTCCAGGGGATAAAGGCTGTAAACCCATGGGTTTCATCCTGGAGAGTTCTTAATTTATCCATGTGCGCTAAAATATGGTGATCTTTTTCAACATGTCCAAACATCATGGTGGCACTGGAGGACATGCCCAGCAGATGGGCCTGCCGCATCACTTCAAGCCACTCTTCTGATGAACACTTGTTGGGCGACACTTTTTTTCTGACATCATCGCACAAAATCTCTGCCCCCCCACCCGGAATAGACGAAAGACCTGCATTTTTTAAAACCTGCAACGTCTTTTTAATGGAAAGGGAAGATTTTTTAGCAATAAAATCAATCTCAGGCGGAGAAAATCCATGGATATGGATATCAAACCCTGCTTTAATATAGGTCAACAGATCAATATAATAATCAATGTCAAGGTCAGGATGCATGCCCCCCTGCAAAAGGATCTGAGTCCCGCCAAGATCCAGGGTTTCCTGGATTTTATCCGACAGGTCCTGTTTTGAAATAATATACCCGCAGCCCGTGTCCGGTGCTTCAAAAAAGGCGCAGAACCTGCAGCCGGATGCACAGATATTGGTATAATTGATATTTCTGTCCACCACATAGGTGACCATTTTATCCGGATGAACGTAAAACCGTTTCTGGTTTGCAAGGCTTGCCAGGGTCAGCAGATCGGCCTGTCTGAAAAGCGCCAGGCCCTCATTGATATCGATTCTCTCGTTG
>Ga0180007_10003848_pt1 | contig 16343 bp, 16 predicted proteins | sample MM_PC_MetaG_FD_121122 | JGI IMG/M metagenome (GOLD analysis project Ga0180007, IMG submission 121122) | Groundwater microbial communities from the Aspo Hard Rock Laboratory (HRL) deep subsurface site, Sweden - MM_PC_MetaG | ecosystem: Environmental > Aquatic > Deep subsurface > Groundwater... | reverse complement strand
TTTTGTAAGATATGATTGGAGTCATGGTTGAGACATTGGTAATGTAAAGTATTACCCAATTCTCTCACCTGGCTCCATTCCTTTGCAAGTCTTAGGTGGGTAATATCTTCCCGATGAGTACATGGGGTTTATTGAAAAGGCTGGCCAATAGTATATAATGTTTTAAATATTTAGTTTGTAGAAACAATGAGTGAAAAGAAAATTCTTATAGCTGAAGATGAAGAATTTCTTCGGTCTATCATAAAGTCGAAGCTGACAAAGGCGGGCTATGAGGTTCTTGAAGCCTCGGATGGTGAAGCAGCGCTCAAAAGTATTCGGGATGAGGGACCGAGTCTTGTGCTTCTTGATCTTATGATGCCTAAGATGAATGGTTATGATGTTCTCAAGAAAATACAGGAGGATCCCGCGCTTTCGAAAGTTCCGGTTATCATACTTTCAAATCTCGGACAATTGAATGATATCGAGAAAGGGAAAAAGCTTGGCGCAGTAGATTATATAGTTAAAAGCAATGTTTCGATAAATGAGGTACTCAAAAAAGTAGAGGAGACATTAAAAAAATAGCATTACATGAGATTTACAAATAGAGAACTAAAAGAACTAATTGAAGACGGAGGAGTTATAGAGTCCAGTGTTCTAAACTCATTGTTTAAAGAGGCTGAGAAAAAGTCTATAGATCTCAGAGATTATCTCCTAGAGAAAAATCTTCTGACAGATGAACAGATTGGTCAGCTTGTTGCCTCTAAACTGAATGTGCCGTTTACAACACTCCAGAAAAAATCTATAGAAGAAAGGGTCTTAAACATTATCCCAAAAATCCTTGCCCAAAAACAAAAAGCGATAGCTTTTGAAGAAGATAAGTATAATCTGAAAGTAGCATCCCCGAATCCTCTAAATATGAAGTTTTTCCACGTACTTCAGAAGAAAACGGGAAAAGATGTGGTTGCTTATTATATTACCGATAAAGATTTCAGGGGCTGTCTGAATAAGTACAAGCAGGGTCTTTATGCAGAATTCGACGAACTGATAAAGCAAACAATAAATAAGGCCAGTAGTGAGGAACGCTCAGAGACTCCAATTGTGGAAATGCTTAACCTCATATTAGACTATGCGCATGAGAATTCTGCATCTGATATACATATAGAACCGACGGAAGATTCAGTACTCGTAAGGTTTAGGATAGATGGTATCCTGCACACGATTATTAGAATGCCCAAACAGATTGAGGATAGAATCATCAGCAGAGTGAAAGTGATGGCAAAACTGAGAACAGATGAACACAATAGTGCCCAGGACGGAAGGTTTATGTATAAGGTCGAAGACGAGAAAGTAGATGTTCGTATTTCGGTACTGCCAATTGCCTGGGGTGAAAAAGTTGTGATGAGACTTCTATCATCCAAGAACAGGTTCTTCGCCTTGAGTGAGCTGGGTTTTGCGGAGGAAGATTTAGTAAAAGTGAAAACTGCAATCGTGCGATCTCACGGTATGGTGTTGTCTACTGGACCTACAGGATGCGGAAAAACAACTACTATGTATGCGATTCTAAAACTTTTGAATAAGAAAGAGGTGAATATCTCAACGATAGAGGATCCGATCGAGTATAGTGTGCAAGGAATTAACCAAGTTCAGGTCAATCCAAAGACAAATCTTACATTTGCCGAAGGTCTCAAATCACTTCTTCGACAGGATCCGGATATACTTATGGTGGGAGAGATCCGGGACGAAGAGACTGCAAAGATCGCGGTCAATGCTGCGATGACAGGACACCTTGTTCTGTCAACATTACATACAAATGATGCAGCTACAACTCTACCAAGGTTTCTGGATATGGGAATCAAGGCTTATCTCATAGCCTCAACTGTAAACCTTGTTATTGCACAAAGGCTTGTTCGTAAAATATGTCCGCAGTGCATTCAAAGCAGGGCGCTGAGCAAGGAGGAGATAGAACTGTATGGGAAGATGATCTCTAAGTTTTCAGGCAAAGACGACATAAGAAAAGTACTTGTTTATGAAGGCAAAGGGTGTAACTCATGTAATAAAACAGGGTACTCGGGTAGAACCGGTATTTATGAAGTTCTGATTGTAGATGAGGATATACGAAAGATAATCACTAAGACAAATGCTACTCGTGACGACATTCAAAAAGAAGCGGTCGCAAAAGGTATGACCACTATGTTTGAAGACGGCATAAGAAAGGTCCTTATGGGGATCACATCAATAGAAGAAGTAGTTCGTGTTTCTGAGATATAAAAAAGCATGCCCAAAACAACCGAAGGTAAAAGTAAACTGCTTAGTTTTGGAGGTATAAAGCCTCTGGAGAAAATCATCCTTGCAAAGCATCTAGCTATAGCCCTGAAGGCTGGTCTTGATATAGTTGAAGCTTTAAATGCTTTGGCTCAACAAACGACATCAAAAAGGCTTCGTGAAATTCTCACAGAAATCCGGAAAGATGTGGAGGAAGGGAAACCTCTTGCAGATAGCTTCTTGAGATATCCAAAGGATTTCCCATCAATATTTGTAGATATGATTTATTCTGGGGAACGTGGAGGAACTTTGCCAGAAAACTTGGAATATCTATCTTTGCAACTTGAAAAAGATTATGAACTGAAGAAGAAGATAAAGGGGGCCATGATGTATCCGGGCATAATATTTTTTGCGACGATTATCGTTACGCTAGCTCTATCGATTTTTGTTCTACCGAAAATAACAGCTCTTTATGATTCTTTCGGAGATGACCTTCCTCTTATAACAGTAATTATGCTTGGAGCTATGAATTTTGTACGCAATTACTGGTATCTTCTGTTAGTTAGTGCAGCCGGAATCATAGGCTTATACAGCCTTGCTGAGAAGTTCCCTGCAGCTAAGAAGGTTGTAGACAAGATGAAATTAAGCCTGCCGATATTGGGGAACATGTATGTAGTATCTCAGCTTACGAGGTTAAGTAGAACGCTAGGAACTCTTGTGAAAAGCGGTGTGCCGATTCAAGCAGCACTTCAATCTCTGGAATCAACTGCGGATAATTTAGTATATAAGGATTTGATGAGGAAAACCGCTGAGCAAGTGAGTTCCGGAGAAACAATGTATTCGATACTGAAGGAGTATCCACATCTATTTCCTCCACTTGCTTCTCGAATGATCAGTCTTGGAGAGGAAACAGGAAATCTTGAAAATAATCTATTGTACCTTGGAGAATTTTATGAAAAAGAGCTTGATGGGGTTGTGAAGAATATGACTACTATTCTCGAACCGATTCTTCTGATTTTCGTAGGACTTATGGTAGGACTTGTTGCTGTCGCTATCATCATGCCAATTTATAGCTTGTCAGGATCTATAAACCGGTTCGCCTAAATCGTTATTTATCCCCGCCTTTACATATCCAACTGTTAATGTTATGTTATATTGATGATATATAAAATATATTAGGTGAATAAACACGTAAATTCCCAAAACACTTACTCTAGTATGGATAAACAGGTATTGATATCAATGCTTTCACATCAACTTAGATATCCTCTGTCTACTGCACGATTGAAGCTAAAAAAAACTATTCGTGATGATAGGATGTCTTCAGACACTCTTAAAGATTTGTCATGTGTGGCTAACCAGCTGAACAAAGTTTTGGACTTTATCGATAAAATATTGCTTATTCAGAAAATCGAGGACAATGCATATGAGGCAGGATATGAGGATATCAACCTGGCAAGCTTCTTGCATGACATCATCAAGAATTATGATGATGAGGTTCGACAGAAAGGGTTGACTTTGAATGTAAAGGTTAACTCGAGAAATACCATTATCCGAACAGATTCGTTTATTCTCGAAAACATAATCTCAAATATTCTTTCAAATGCAGTGAAATATTCAGAAGATGGTGGGAGGGTGGCCATAGAACTGTCCTGTCCAGAAAATGAAGTAATGTTCAAAGTCCGAGATCAAGGTGTAGGTATCCCGAAAGATGAGATGAGCAGGCTTTTCAATAAATTCTATAGAGCATCGAATGTAAGAGAATCGCGTTCGGAAGGGGTTGGACTTGGACTTTACATCTCAAGAATGTTTGTATCAATGCTTGGGGGAAGGCTTGAGCTGGAATCTGAGGTCGGTACGGGGACTTGTGTTTTTGTCACTTTGCCGAAAGCTATAAATTAATTATTTAAGGGTATCAAATGAAGAGATCGAAAAAAATTCTTGTTGTTGACGATGACTATTTTTTTAGAAGAATATTAACTACAAAACTGAGAGAGTCTGGGTTTGAAGTGCTGGAAGCGAGAAATGGGAGAGAAGGAATTGGCATTATCGAGAAAAGGGAAGTGGATCTGATGCTTCTGGATCTTATGATGCCTTTCTATGATGGTTTTGATATCTTGGAGGAGCTGGACTCAAATAAAAAACTTCGTTCTTTACCTGTCATTGTGATGAGCCTTCTTGGCCAAAAAAGTGATATCGAAAAGGTAAAAAAGTACGAGATCCTTGACTACGTTGTGAAACCCGATGTTTCAATAAAAGAGATAGAGGTAAGGGTCAAGAAATACCTAGCCGTTTAGGATCAATTATCGGAATAACTTTCACTGCTTGATGACTCCATACTATTCTGAGCTTGATTACACTTTTTCTCCAGATGACATTATGCTAATATAAAGGCAAGATTTGAAAAAAAATGACTGCCCAAAGTAACAGCAATTTAGTTTCCTTACTAAATCCTACTTCAATAGCACTGGTTGGTGCGTCGATTAATCCCGAGGATATAGGGTCTTATGTACTCAGGAATGTAATACTTTCCGGTTTCAAAGGGCGTGTATATCCCGTAACAAAAGAGGTAAATGAACTATTTGGATTCGACACATATCAGAGTATAAGGGATATAGATGATCCGCTGGATCTAGTTATCATAGCCAGTCCTGCTGATAAAGTGATAGATTACGTTCAAGATTGTACGAAAGCAAAGGTGCGAAACATCTGTATTGTTTCAAGAGGCTTCGCTGAGTCCGGAACGACTGGACGACTCTTCCAGAAGAAAATTCGCCAGCTTGCAAATGAAGCAGGTATCAGTGTACTAGGGCCCAATTCCCTTGGAACTATAATCCCTTCATCATCATTGAACGCAAGTTTCAGCTCGGATATACCGAGCAGCGGTAAGTCGTGTTTCCTTTCTCAATCAGGGGCACTGATAAATGCATTTGTAGAATATGCAAAGTATTATTCTCTGGGAGTCTCACATATAGTGGGGTTTGGTAATAAAAGCGACCTAAATGAAAATGATTTTTTCCAGTACTATTCGAGCTTGAGAGAGGATGGGCGGCCTAGTGTGGTCGGAACTTATCTCGAAAACATCTCAAATGGAAATACTTTCATCGAGGAAGCCAGTATCCTAACCAGGAAGGTCCCGGTTCTTGCACTTATTCCATCAGAATCTCCTAAAACACGAGAGTATATCTATGCTCATTCAGGATCAATTATCCAAAGAGATGAGGTAATAGATTTAGCACTGGAGCGGTCGGGTGTCATAAAAGTCTATACTCAGCAGGAGTTATTCGACCTTTTACTTGCATTTTCCTGGCAGGTGTTGCCAAGAGGAAACAAAATTGCAGTGATATCAAATGCTGGGAGCGGCTTGATTTTAGCCATTGAGCAGCTTTATAGGAGCGGATTGAAGCTGGTAAACTTCTCAAGTGAGGTGAAGAAAATGCTTTCAAATGAGCTTGACTGGAAGGGAGAGAATAACGGTGTGATTGACCTTGGCGGAGATGCATTAGCCTTAAATTATCTCAAAGCCCTCGACATAGTGCTTGGTGATCCGGATACAAATGCAGTGCTGACCGTACTTTCGCATCAGGTCATGACTCAGATAGATGAAACTGCTGAAGCAGTCGGACGACTTACCAGACAGCATGGAAAAACTGTTGTTGCAGCGTTCATGGGTTACAGCGGAGTGGAGAAAGGGATAAAGTCACTGGCGGCTTATCATATTCCGGCATTTAATAGTGTTGATAGAGCGGTTTACGTTCTATCTAAGATGAATGAGTACTTTCAGTTAACTAAGCTAGGATACGATATAACATCTTCATTATCGCAGATAAAGTCTCAAGAGAAAAATAGGCCATCTAGGGTTCTGGATATCCTCGAACTGGCTAGAGTGGAGAAAAAGTGGGAGTTATCTTATGCCAATTGCAAAAAGGTTTTATCAAGCTTCGAAATCAACGCGGTTGCTTTCGATACAGTGAGTGATGAGAGAAGTTTCGAAGAGACTGTAAAGAAGTGGGAGTACCCTTTCAAGTTTATCTGTAAGGCAGACAAAGAGAGCAGAATTATCAAAACAAAAGAGCAGCTTGATAAATACTACGATCAACATGTCAAAAATTGCACCGAAGTTAAATTAAAGAGTGATTGTCATATAGAGAAGATTTATGAAGGGAAAAAAACTCTGAAATTGAAAATTGTGAAAGACACCTATTATGAGTATATGAATCAAGGCTGGACGGTGAAAGAATTAAAGAATTTGAGTCTGGGGCACCTACTCTCGCTTTCTTTGGAAAGTTCTGTCTACTCAAGTCCTATAAAGTTTATACTTCCTCTCTCAAGAGATTTAGTTGAAAATTCTTTAGAGAAATCGCGTATTCTTACCGATCTGGGATACCATTCTGGAAATTTCCGTGAAAAAGTAAAGAAAGGTATAATTACTCTTATCGGCAAGGTTGTCCAAATCGTTACCGATTTTGATCAGATTGCAAGTATAGAGTTAGAATTTATACTAGATAAAGGAGAAGTTATTGTACTCGACTGTAGTATCAAGCCGGATCTTTTGGTCTGATGACGATTAAATATCAGCGTTATCCAAAAAAGTGTAATTTATTCTTATTCTAAATCGTTAGATAGATAAACCTATATAAGAATATATGTATAGGACCATATATGGATTTTACTCAAGAGAAACAACTAGTTGAAAAAGCTAAGGAATCGTTGGAGGCCTTTGATAGGCTATACGAACACTATCTGCCTAGGATCTACGGATATGTCTTGAACAGATCTAGGAATAGGGAAGTTGCAGAAGATGTGACGAGCCAGACCTTTATAAAAGCAATGACAAAGATCAAATCATTCCGGTATCAAGGTTATTCGTTTGGTGCCTGGCTCTATCGGATTGCGCATAATACCATGATTGATTTCTTTAGGAAAAATCCTGATATCAAGGTAGCTGAAGCAGATGAAGTCGAGTCTGAGGATAGAGCTGATTTATCGGCCGAAAGGCTGGAGAGGCAAAGAATAATAATTGAAGCACTTAGAAGACTTCCGAGGCAGTATCAGGAGGTGTTATCTCTAAAGTTCTTTGAAGACCTGGAAAATGAGGAAATAGCAGACATATTAGGATGCAAGAAAGAAACATTGGCCGTGAAGCTTCATAGAAGCCTGAGGGCGTTTGAAAAAGTAGTTCGGGAAGAAGGGCTAGAAAAAAGTCTAAATATATCTTAATCAACTAAATAATGCAGAAAAATCTAGAAGAATTATTAAAAGAAGCAAAGAGCGTTGATTCTAAATCTCTCGTTGTTGACCGTGAGTTCAAAGAGTCATTACGCGAGTGGCTTTACAATAATTATTTAAATCAAGTTTCGGAAAGGAGATCGATTATGGCAAAACTCAAAATCATAACACTGAGCTGGAAGGTAATATTTCTTTCAGTTGCAGTTTTAATTTTCTTTGCCGGAGTTGCTGGCGGCGGGATATTTTTACTTATGAATAAAGATAAAGGAGCAGACGATGGGGGTGATAAAATGGTTCTGTTGGCTGCAGATCTGGCAGTTGCAGACGGTGGTGTCGAGATCAAGAAATCAGGTGACGATCGATGGATGGAAGCGGTACAGGGTGATAAGCTGGAACAGGGAGATTCTGTTCGTACAGGAAGTGAATCTCGGGCAGTAATCATCATAGATAATGGTGACGCAGTGAGGCTGAACAATGAGAGTGAAGTCAATCTTGAAAACTTGGATCCAAGTACGGTGGTCATATCGCAGGTTAGCGGAGAGAGCTACAGCAGAGTCGCAACATCAGATACAAATACTTACACAATTAAAGGGCAGGGGGTAGAAGCACGGGCCTTAGGAACAGCATATGTTTTCAATAGTGATGAAGAAAAGCAGGAAGTCAAGGTGTATGTTTATGAAAGTGATGTGAAGGTATCTTTAAGCGAAACCGATCAGGAGGTTGCCGAGCTTAAAAAGGCTTTTGTAGACATTGAAAAGGGAGAAGTGAAAGTTGAGGATATGAAGGAGAACGAATATAAGGATGATTTTGCTAAGTGGAACAGAGTTAAAGACGCGGAAGAAGGCTATACTGCTCCTGATATAGATGGTCCGAAAGTTGATATCGCAGCACCAAAGGATGGTGCTACTACAATAGAAGATTCCATCTCTGTAAAAGGTACTGTAACAGACGAAGATGTTCTTCGGAAAATTGTGGTCAATGGTAAGATTTATGATTCGAAGAATCCTAAAGGAAAGGGTTTTGATCCTCTGGACGGAACGTTTGATGTTGATGTGAGTCTTGTGAGCGGTAAAAATACTATCAAGGTGACGGCTTATGACGCGTATTGGAATGCGGGCAAGACGGTATCTGTAACAGTTACCAGAGAATCAGAAGATATGACTCCGGAGCCGACACCTGATAAATATTTCTATGTAGATAGTGTTTCCTCACCTGCGGCTGGAAAGATATATGTGAAGTGGGTGATGGCCGGGTACTCGTCGCCAAGCGGATTCAAAGCAGTTGCAGCGATTGGCTCGATGCCGGTTTATCCTGGAAGCAAGTATGTTTATATGAACTCGGAAAGTGCAAGGGAAGCTACTTTTACCAATCTTCCGGCTGGAACTTACAATCTCAGAGTCTGCATCTACAATGGGAGCGGGGAGTGTGTGATGTATACGAGTAATTACAAGACGGTGAGTGTAGAGGGCAGTTCGGATTCAGACTACCCAACTGGTATTAATATATCAGTTACAAATCCTGTATCTGATGGGTCTGGTAATTATAAGGTTACTGTTTCCTGGTCTACTGTTGGGGGGGCAGCACCAAATGGGTTTAAGGTCTGTTATGCTGAACATTCGAATCCATCCTATCCTAGTGATACTTGTTATCTCAAAAGCAGTAACGAAAGTTCTCATTCTATTACAGGCTTAGTTTCAGGGAAGACATATTATTTTAGAGTTGGTATTTACAAGATTGAGGGTGGAGGGTGTAAGTTATATAGTGATAATAAGTCGGTTACTGTGAGTTAGCTTGAGTCTGCGGGTTTAAGGCCGGGGTCATGAACCTATACACAGATTTACGTTCATAGAAACCTAAGCGGATTGCACGGTGTGCAATCCGCTTTTCAGTTGTGTATAATGCCTGTAGGAATTTAATTAATCCCATAAAATGGGAGACCTCAAATTCCTACGTAGAATAATTTAGTTTAAAGATTTTATGATTGTCAAAAACAAAGACCAACGTGTTGCTGTGCTGGTTGACGTGCAGAATATGTACTACAGCGCTAGGTATATGTATAAGGCAAAGGTAAACTTCAAAAATGTACTGAAAGAAGCGGTCGCCGGCAGAGTTCTTACTCGTGCGATAGGATATGTGATCAAAACCGATGTGGTCAAAAAGGAAAAAGATTTCTTTGAAGCACTCAACAAATCCGGCTTTGAAGTCAAAGAAAAGGATCTGCAGATTTTCCCTGGCGGAGCAAAAAAAGGTGATTGGGATGTAGGTATCACTATGGACGCCATTCGCCTCGGCCGGAAAGTAGACTCAATAGTTATCGTAAGCGGAGATGGGGACTATATTCCTCTGGTTACTTACTTGCAGCAATCACTGGGCTGTCTTGTAGAAGTGATAGCTTTCGGAAAGACCTGTTCAAAAGAACTTACAGAAATCGCAGACGATTTTATCGATATGGATATGGGCAAGGGCATTTTCCTGCTTAGACGATAGGGAGGAGGTAGCAGAAAGCCACATTGGTTATTCTTCCCAAGTTATAGATTCAATAATTTGAGTTACAGTTGTCCTGTTTTCTTCAAATGTTTCTTTCGGATTGCCCCAGTATTCCAGACCGAACTCTGGTGATTGTTCAAGCTCGAGTTGGGCATAAATATTTCCAAAAGTTCCGTCCGGTTGATCTGTCTTTTCATACCATTCTTCAACAGTGAAAGTTGTGCCGTTTATGGAATAAGTCTTTTCAGTCTTTTCAATATCATAAGCTCCGACACCTGTTCTGAAGCAAAACATAACGTCGTCATAACCAATAATGATACGAACAGTCCCTTTGCTTACTTCTACACAATTTTTTCCAAGTGTTGGATTCTCAGTTATAGTATAATTTCCAGGATATTTTAGCGAATAGCCAACCAAGTCATTAGTATAAGTTTCCCATCCCTCATAAGAATCTTCTCCTTGTGAACTGCTAGTAGTGGTTGTTATCCCCGGAGTTGACATTGCAGAAGACGTTTTTTCCTCCGGAATATAATTTGCCGGAATGGTATTTTTCTTCGAATCCTTGGTTGTAAGATAGAGTACTGCTGCCGCTGCACCAGTAAGCAGGAATACGGCAAAGATAAGAATTATCCCAAGGAAAGAATTTGACTGCTTCTCCTTTGTGAGTGGTACTTTTGGTGTTTCGGGACTAGCGGGAGCAGTTTTTGCTTGAGATTCTTCTGGAACTGGTTGAGCTTGTTCGGATACGTCAGTATTTGAGTCGGTCAAGTTAATATTATGAAAATTTATATGCTGAGTAAATATAGCAAAAGTCAGAGAGAATGTCACTAGAGATATCTTGGTGCATGCTATCCTCCTATTCAATTATTTGATTGATGAGAATATTCTTCTTGAGAAGCTGGTCGGTTTAGTGATAAAATCGGTAGTCAGATCAGAAATACAAATATGAAGAAAAAATACCTGCTTTACACATCTGCCTTACTTTTTATTTTTGTGCTGGTACTTGTGGTGTGGCCAAATCGTACCGTAAATCTGGATATAGGATCCTTCCACTATCATAAAATTTGGGAAGGACCTAGCCTGAGTAAGATCACTTCAGGCAGGATAAACAATGATCTGAATCTCAACCTAGGAGCAGATTTCCGTGGAGGAACCTTCTTAGAGTATAAAGTAAATTTTCCTGATGCTATGGAAGATAAGGCCAAAACTGCAGATCAAATCTTAGAATTGATCAGATCCCGGCTGACTGCCGGCGGTTACAATCAAAGTGAAGTTACGTGGGAACTTCGAGGTGAAGATTACTATCTTTCGGCTCAAGTGGAGGATAGAGATGAAGCAGATGCCTATCTGAGGGAATCAGTTTTCAAAAAAGGGGTACTTCAGTTATGGGGAGAAAGTGCACAGCCAGAGATCCCAACCGAAATAACTGATCAAGCTGCAAATACTTTTGAGAGCTTCCTTGACCAGAACTATGATAAATTGGAGGTAAATGCAAATGATATTAAAGGGTACAGGGTCATTGAGGATGCGGGGAACTACACGATCAGGATTGCACTTTCAAATGCTCAAGCTGAAGCTTTGTACTCAAACATATTTTCCTTCTTCGGGAAAAACCTTCTTGCTGTGCTGGATGAGCAGTTTATTGTCATAGATGGAGCTGATCTTGGAGAACAGGTCCAAACAACCGGGAAGATAAAAACTTTAAATCTTACGGGATTTCAATCAAAAGCCGATGCGAAGCTCATGGCAGGGATCATTCAGAATGGACCCTTGTCTGTTGAGTTGGAACAGACAAAAACAGAGCCTTTTCCAGCAAAGTCTGATGAAAATGTTTTAGGCAAAATCGTGTTGACATTTATAGGCATTTTCTTGGCCTTTGGTCTAGTTTTGATAGCTATATATAAAATAGATGGTGCAGTTGGTTTTGCGGCTATTGGTTTATGGGGTTTGATCATCTCTGCAGGGTTAAAGATCCTTCCGATTAATTTGACTGTTCCAGTTATTTTTATCTTGGGCCTATTGACTGGAATATTCTTCTGGATGCTGCTCCGGGTTATCAAGAGCATAGATGAAAAGAATAGAATACGGGAGGAAATAGATCTGATCATGTATTTTAGGGATGCTGGAGTTCATAAGGAAATAGCAATCGTAATTTATATGATGTTGATATGTGGGGCTGTTTGCTTAGTCACTTCTATCTGGCCAGGAATAAACCTTGCAAACACTGTTTTGCTTGGAACATTTACAAGCTGGTTTATCATAGAACAGTTTGTACCGATTACTTTTAAATTTACAGCTTTTTTAAAGGAGAAAGACGAGCATGAAAATTAAAGCATCCAACTCTGAAAAGGTAATATCAAAACTTTTGACCTCAGGTCTGATAATCAACTTAGTTGTTTTATTACTTGTTTTGGGAGCAGTCTTTGCCGAGAAGGACAGAATCCGGGGATACTTCTCGGGTACAGCGAATCATGGGAGTCTCATTTCTGCAGGTTCGGCACTTAGGCATTTGATTTCGGCCTTTCTCATAATTTTTGCAGGCGGATATTTTCTTGTATATCAAAGATTCAACCTGAAAAAAAACCGTCCACAACTAGGGTTCGCTGTAAGTTCATTTCTTTCGTCACTAACTTCAGGCAGTATTTTTTCTCTAGGTTTTGTATTGATACTTGGTATTCTGGACAAGGTAAACTTTGGTCCAAATCTTTTCAATTTGGTTTATTGCAGCATATTTGCATTTCTCTTGAGCTTCTCTACAAAGATAGATGGATTTTATGAGTTGGTTATGGGAAGTAATAAGGACACAAATAGTCCCAAAAGAAAACTTGTTGTATCAAGTTGGGTCCATATTCAGGACTTTCTTGTATTATTTGTGCTGTTAACTACTCTCATAGTTCTTTATGTCATAGGTCCTCAGGACTTGTTTTTCGAGTTGGCGTTGGTTGCCGTCATTGTGCTTTCTTATCTGTCTGGTATTATAGTGCCATTTCAGTTCTTGAAATTCAGATAATTAAATTTTTAGTTGTCCCTGATGGAATTAAGTAAGGAAGAATTAGTTCAAATCGAGAAAGGTAAAATTGTTATAGTCAGGCCTAAGGATGTGAATGTCGAAAAAGGGGCTGAAGTAAAGGCTGGAAGTGAAATAGTATTGGTTCTTGATATTCGAGAATATCCAAGAGTTGAAGATCTTTTCAAACTTGAGCAGATGGACTGGATAGCGACTGATGCGGCAGACTTGGTTGAGGCTGTAAAGGAAACAAAGGAGAGGTATCCTGAGGCAGAAGGTTTTTTTGCTATTGAACTGGCGAAACAATAATGTTTATTAAGATAGAATTATCTTATGGAGGAGTATTTATGGAACAGAGATGGAGGTCGGCCGATCTTGTCAGAGGATGAAGGTAGAATGTTGTCATCGTTCCTCAGGGAAATTAAACCAATTATTGAGAGAGCATTAAGTAATTTATATGGCCAATTCCCAGATAGTGGTATGAGCCTGCGGGAACATAGGAGGGATAAATGTATCAATAATGATAGCATTTGTAATGAACTCAAAACAGGTGGGACTTGGACTGTCAATATAGTCACAAGTACTGATACTGGGAAAAATCCAGATGGATCTGATCATCAGGGTGTTCCGCATGGGCACACTATCTCCGTAATTGAAATTAGTGAAGAATGGGTTGCAGTAATTGATATATCTTGTGCACAATTTGCTCCTTTGAATGAAGATTTAGATACAGAATTCTTACTTAGATTTGTAAAAAGGAGGGACTTGGAAGGGTATTTGCAGATGACCTTTGGTGGAGGTAAGTGGGAATTAGAGGAGTGGAAGTAACAACTGGAATGAATTAGACGTGCTTTGATTTCGGGAATTGGCGTCTCGCTTTGGGGGATTCGGCAAGGCAAGAAGGCAGGTGCACATTCGAATGATCGTTTAAAATATCAAGGAGTAGGAACACACACAGTTGCCAAAGTCGGGGTGTAGTTCAGTGGCTAGAACGCACGCATGGGGTGCGTGAGGTCGTGGGTTCAAGTCCCACCACCCCGACCAAGTTGTACATTGTTCTCTTTGACCCTTGAAACTGCCTGATATAACGGGCTTATTTCATAGTCAAAAAGGTTCAAATCCTTATACTTGGGTGGGTTCAAAAATAAACCTGCCATTATTTGCACCTTATGTTCGAAACTTGCGATCTCCCAATAACAATCTATTTGTGCAGCGAAGTTACTAAGCATCCTGACTTTTGTAAGAACGCCGTTGTAGTCAATAGATGCTTTATTGACATTCCTTCCTTTGAGCTTGTACGAATTGATTCTCAAGGATAGAATCTCTCGCTTTGTAGATACTTTCAGTTATCAACTCATTCTCAAGTCGTACTTAAAGAGCAAGCCTTTTTTCCTCAATATCATTGAGAATCTTCTTTCTTTGTAAAAGCATTTTTTTCCCAATCTTTTCATAAGTTTTTATATATCTATTGCCACCAGAGACAGTTTTCTGATAAAATCTTTCTAAAATGAAGAAATGTACGAGTATTATACAGCTAACTATCATCGTTTCAGCGATCTGGCTATATTCGACAGCAGCACCTGTTTTTGCAGCAATAGACACCAATTGGTCGCAAGTAAATACTGACGGATTTGGCTCAGTCAATAACGATCTTACATATGAGTTTGCTCGGTATGACGGAAATCTCTACTGCGGCACAAAGAACACCACTAATGGAACAGGTGTCTTTAGGTATGACGGCGGTGGTAGTTGGACACAAGTGAACCTTGATGGCTTCGGGAGCTCTAGCAACAACCGATCGAGTGCTACCATAAACTTTAACAATCAGCTATACGTAGGTACATACAACACGAATCTCGGCGCGGCAGTCTTCAGATATGACGGAGGGACCTCATGGACTCAGATAAACACAGACGGATTCGGCCTTGGTAATCAAAATCAAGCCGTATACGCCTTAGCCAACTTTGATGGAAATTTGTTCGCAGGTACCCGAAACCAATCAAACGGGGGAATTGTCTATCGGTACGATGGGGGAACTTCATGGACCCAAATAAACACTATGGGATTCGGTGACGGGGCGAGTAACCAGGCCGTGAATAATTTTCAAGTATTTTACGGTAATCTCTATGCGACAGTGACAAACACCGTTCTCGGGTTAGAAATTCGACGCTACGATGGAGGAGCAACATGGACCCAAATAAACACAGATGGATTTGGGTCAGCAGCAAATGGTGGCGGCCGATTGGGGGTCTACAAGGATACGTTGTATGTCTCCACTTTGAACTCAGTAACAGGCTTTCAGGTATGGAGGTATCAGGGAGGTACATCCTTCATACAGATCGTAAGCGACGGACTAGGAAGTATTAACAACCAGAACCCAAGTAACATGGTTTCCTACAACGGCAAAATGTATATAGGAACACGAGATCAGTGGAGCGTTCCATGGGGAGCTATCATCTGGGAGTATGACGGGTCAAGTTGGAGCCAGGTAAGTACAAAAGGTTTTGGGGACAACAACAACCGAGGATCTGATGGTCTTACTGTTTATAACGGTCGGCTCTATGCCGGAACCTACAACACAGTAACAGGAACCGAATTATGGGAGTCGTACGTTTCCTCTGATCTTCGAGTTACGTCGCAAGCAGTAAGCAACCCTGTCAAAGTAAGTGCCTCAGACACAATCACGGTCACAGTAACCAACAGTGGACCAGAAGATGCCAACGATCTAACCCTGACAATAACCTTGCCCGCTGGCTCTACTTATATTAGTGCTTCTGGAACAGACTGGTCTTGCAGTGAAACCAGCGGCGTAATAACGTGCACCCGTGATACACTGACCGCATCTACCTCATCCACCGTCACCGTGGAAATCAACGCCCCAGGAAGTGACGGATCCTTTAACACAGGCGCCGAAATTTCTTGGGATGGACTCGAGGATGACATTGAGAATAACGTTTCATCTTTTGACCTGATTGTTTACCAAGATGAAGAAGACAACGAGCCCGATGATCAGAACGAGGAGGTACTGACTGTAACGGGCCAAAACATAAGCACGTTTATTCTGGCAGCATCTTTTTCCATTCTACCTGCATGTATTCTTAAGAGACACAAAAGTTACCACAGACCTATCTCCGTTTAATCTCGAAAAGGTATCCTCTGAGCGAACATGTATGCAACCTGTACAACGCTTTCCAAGTAATAAACGAAAGTGCTAAACTATAACTATTCATGAGTAAATCCGGCAAAAAACTTCGGATACTCAGAAACGTTAGTCAAAATCGCTTCGCGATTTTAACTAGGGTCTTGCCCAGATAACAGATAAAAAAATGTAAAAATCTGTTATGATATAGGGCAGAATGATACTAAATAAACGTCGACG
>Ga0180007_10003847_pt1 | contig 16344 bp, 7 predicted proteins | sample MM_PC_MetaG_FD_121122 | JGI IMG/M metagenome (GOLD analysis project Ga0180007, IMG submission 121122) | Groundwater microbial communities from the Aspo Hard Rock Laboratory (HRL) deep subsurface site, Sweden - MM_PC_MetaG | ecosystem: Environmental > Aquatic > Deep subsurface > Groundwater... | reverse complement strand
GTAGCCGGAGATTGCTGCGTTGTCTGATAAAGTGATTGACCAGTTGACTATTCCGTTGATTCTTGTTGATGTTGAGGCGTTGTTCTGGAAGTTTGTGTAGGTTGGTGGTAAAGTATCTGGAGTTTCGGCTTCACCCACTGTTATTATCCTTTCTTCAGTATTATTCCAATTATCTGAAGTATCAGAAGCAAAACTTTGATAGGTGTAAGTTCCGTTAGTTAAGCCATCTGTTGCATTCCTGCTTTGATTTATGTAAAGATACCATTGTGTTGTATCAAACTTATTCAGATTGGAAACATATTGCTGGTAGACTTCATCAATAGATAAACTCCTGTTCCAGATTCTTAATTCATCAATAGCACCATGAAAATTTCCTGCTGCGGATTCAGTATACATTCTTCCAATTAATATATTATAAGAAGAAACATCCCAATATCCTAGCCCTGTTGTTGAATTCTCTAACATGCCATTCAAGTAAATATTTGTGGAATTATCATTCCAGCTGAAAGCAACATGATACCATGTGCTATTTTTTAAATTAGTTGCTCCGTTTAATTGCTTGTTCTTCATAAAAATTCTTAATTTTCCTGAGCCATCTGACATTAATCCAACACCATTATCAGTGCTGGTTGATTTGCCTACAATAACATTATTCATTCCGGTTGATGCATATCCTGCTCCATGCGCAGTTACTAGATTAATCCAAGCTGTGATTGTAGCATTTCCCCAGTTGCCCATACCATATAAATTAGTAACACCAGTATTTATGTATTGATTAGAAGTGAAATTAAATGATCTTCCATACTTGCCAATAGTAGAGTTGCACCCATAACCTGTTTGTATGCAAGTGCCATTATTACCGTAACTGCTCATGTCAACTACAAACGTATTGTTTTCGCCTAAAGAACTGACATTGTCAAAATTATACATCAATGCCAAAGAATTATCATAATAGCTGTAATTAGTTCCGTTCCAGTTATAAGTTACATTTCTCAAAGAAGATTCAGTTATAGAGACATTAACAATAAATGAAGTGTTTGTTGTGATAGTTCCATTAGCAGGTGTTGGTGATGTAAAGTTGATTTGTGGCGGGGTTGTACCTTCTTCTGATATTCCGCTAGTTGAAGAAGATGTTGTAAATCCAAATGTATTGTTAGTTCTGTTGTTTCCTGAGCTGTCCCAGACAGTTAGGTTTACTATGTAAGTTGTGTAGTTTGTTAAAATTGCTAAGTAAGGAGCATGGCTTAATGCGAATGTGTTGTTGTAGATGGTGTTGACTAATCCTGATTCGTTGTACCATCTTATTGTGTAGTTGCAGAGTTCGCTGCAGTTGAATTCTATGAATGTGCTGTTGTAGGTTGTTGAGGTGTTTCTTAAGTTTGAGATTGTTGGCGGAGTTGAATCTAAGGTAAAAAAGATTGAAGAGCTGTTAGAACTTGTGTTTGTTCCGTCTGTTGCTGAGATTGTTAGGTTGTAGTAGCCATCAGAGGCATTCCATTGAGTTATGTTTACCGTTGTTGATATGTTTAGGGTGTTGTTTATGTAGATGTTGTAGGTGATTGTGTCTGAGTCTGCATCACTAGAGCTGAAGTTGATGTAGGGTATTGAGGTGTAGTTTGAGTTGTTTAGTGGGAATGTGATGTTTGGTGTTGAGGGTATGGAGTTTGCTACGGTGAAACAAGATAGGTTAGTCTGGTTAATGTTGTTTGATGTGTCGTTGAACCAGTACTGGGCGCAGATGTAGTTGTCTCTTGCTTTTGTGATTGTTAGAGTGTTGTTTACAAATGCTGAATTGCTGGTTAATGTGCTATTGCTTACATTTGTTAAGGTTCCTGACTGGTTGTGTGCGAATGTATAGAAGCTTAAGGATGTTTCATCTGCCAAGTCTATACTCCAGTTGACTATTCCGTTGATTTTTGTTTGTGTTGATGCGTTGTTTTGGAAGTTGGTGTAGGTTGGAGGGGTGGTGTCTGCTGTTATAGCATTAGCAGCAGTTGTAAAGTTGAATGTTTTGTTAGTTGCGTTGTTTCCTGAGCTGTCCCAGACAGTTAGGTTTATCAGGTATGTGGTGTAGTTAGATAGGTTTTCTAGGAAAGGATTATGTGTTGATGCAAATGTGTTGTTGTAGATTATGTCTACTAAGCCTGATTCATTGTACCATTGTATTGTGTAGTTGCAGTTCTCTGAGCATGACCATTCAATGAATGTGCTTTGGTTTGTTGTTGAGGTGTTTCTTAAGCTTGAGATTATTGGCGGGGTTGCGTCTGCTCCTGCATTTATAGTTATCAATGAAGAATTCCAATAGCTCGCATTCCAATCCTCTGCCCCTATTTTTCCAGAGCAATTCCATGTATCTCCTGAGGTTATATTTCCAGACCCAAGAGTTGATATTAGGGTTAATGTGCCATTTTGAACTGTGGTTTTGCCTGTTAATTTTAAGGATGTTCCATTATACCATTCATAATAAACATCAAGGCTGGAAAGCACAGCATCCTCTGCTCTGGCATAGCATGTTAGATTATCTGTTGTATAATTATTTGCAGAAGTTGCATTTAAAGTAAAGAAAGCCATCTTTGGCCACTCGCATAAAGCAGTTCTATAATAGTATGCTGTTCCACTCATATTTGGGAGAGGCGAAAGACCACCACCAGCTAAATTATATGTAACAGATGAATTATCAAATACACTGCAGTAATAATGATTTACATCGCCTCCTTGACTCCCACAAGGACCAACACAACAACCTTCTTCACCATCATATCCTCCAATTAAGCTAAAATTATTGTGAATATGAAATTTATCAGCATACAATGTTGCGTTGCCTGCATGACTTAACTTAGTACTTCCATCACAACCAGGACCGCCAGATAAATTAAAAAATGTATTGGCTGTTGTAGTTAATGTATCTGTTGCATTAAGTATTAATACTCCGCCATAGGGAGCCCCCATTCCTGAGCCTGCTGCATCTATATTTCCATTTATTGTTATATTTGCAGCATTAATCATAATATTTCCGCTGCTCCTAGTTGCTATATCACCAATATAAGCTTCTTCACTGGCATTTATCTCTAAAGTTCCACCTTGCCCATAAGGTGAAGTGCTGCTAAGCGTTGACCCTTCTGTAGAACCACCGTCTAGATTAATATCCCCTGATATATTAATATAATCAGCAGTTATTCTTAAGTCTCCACCACCACCTGGCGCAACTTGTTCAAAAGGTTCAGCAATATCATATGCCTTTCCGCCATTAAGTGTAATGTCATTTTCTATTGTTACATTATATGCATAAATTGTTAAGTCTCCAGAATCCTCTCCAGCTCCTCCGCTAAGATTTATAATACCACTAATAAAATGAACATTACCAGTTGGTGAACTTGCATTAAGAGTAATATTATAATTTCCTGCTAAACTTCCCCTAACCTCAATATTTGGGCAATTGCAAGCTATATTTGAGCCAGTGGCTGTGCACATTGGGGAAACAAGGTCTGCCATTTCATAAAAAGCGCACACGCCTGTATCTGCAGGGATGCATGTTTCTGCCCATACAGTATAACTCCCACCATTATCATCATAAATATTATCATCAAACACAAATGATAATGTTCCATAATCAACTGGGAGTTGTGAAGGATTTAAATTAGATAAAGAAGAAGTTATGCCTCCTGTTTTATTAACATAAAATGAACTGCCAATAGCTAAATCCTGAGTTCCTATGGAGCCATCAAGCCCATACATAACACCTCCTGAAATCCAACCACTCTCCCCTTTTCCATCAGGATTATAAGCTTCAGGTGAACAACTCCCACCTATACAATAAACATGTACACTGCCAGAAGCGCCAATTACCATCTTATTTCCAGAACGCCAGTACATTCTTATTCCATTATTCCAATTTGGGTTTGTATATGAAGCTGAAGTTCCTGATACAGTAAACGAATTGCTTAGTGTATATGTGCAACTAGAATCTGGAAAATCATTGACATAAAAATATATGTAATCTGAATAAGTGCTGCCTGCTGATGCATATGTCACATTAGCTTTCCACTGCCCTTCTGAATCAGTATTAAATGCTGTAGAATTCCAAATTCCACTAGGATCATAGCTTGCATTTGCGCTTCCATTCAATATATATGTCCCATTCGGAGCTATAACAGTGAAATTAATTCCTATTATTGCATCATTATCCTCATCTGATAGATTAGCTGAAATATATACTCCTGTACTTGTTGTATTTGGATTTGATGGAATAACCATAATCCAATTAACAATCGGAGGCATATTTCTTATATTAATAGTAGCATTATTCCAGTCGCCTTCATAATCAGTTCCATTATAAGCCTGCACAGAACAAGTCCAGTTATCACCTCTTGTTGTATTTCCCCTGCCCAAAGTAGTAATCAAAGATAAATTATTAACACTAATAGAAGATGCCTGTCCTCTTAAACTTGCAACTTCAACTGAATTGTTATACCAAGTGTAGTTTACATAAACAGTAGATTGAAAAGTATCTGTTACATTTGCATAACAATAGATATCCTCATTAGTATAATTTGTTAATAAGCTGGAATTCACTAAAACTAAAGTAGTGTTTGGTGGAGAGTTGGCTACTGTGAAACAGCTTAGATTAGTCTGATTTATGTTATTTGAGGTATCGTTGAACCAATATTGACCGCAGATGTAATTTCCATCTGATTTGGTTATAGTAATTGTCTGATTTACAAATGCGAAGTTGCCTGATTGGAATGTTCCATTGGTTAATGTTCCTGTATTGTTGTGTGCAAATATATAGCCAGATATTGCATTGTTGTCTGATAAAGTAATGCTCCAGTTGACTATTCCGTTGATTTTTGTTTCTGTTGATGCGTTGTTTTGGAAATTTGTGTAGGTTGGAGAGGTAATATCTAAAATGAAATATACTGCATCAGATCCATTCTGCACTCCATCGCTTACAAACAACGTTAAATTATAATAGCCGTCAGAAGCATTAAATGTAGTATTTGCATCAATAGTCGTAGCATTTACAGTTCCGTTTACAACCCAGTAATACGTTAAAGAGTTAACTCTAGTATCAACAGCAGAAGCATTAAAGTCAATATTATTGTCACTTACACTCAACCCATTAGTTGGATATAATATGTTAACAGTGGGGGCAGTAGCATCTAAAGTAAATACAATAGTGCTTGAATTAGCCGAACTTTCAACCCCATCATCAGCGCTCACATTCAAAGAATAAGTCCCATCAGAAGCATTCCAGAAAGTTAGATTCGCATTTGTAGAAGCATTCAATGTTCTGTTGATATAAATATTATAAGTTATAACCTCACCATCAGCATCAGAAGAGCTGTAGTTCATATAGGCAATAGTTGAATAATTGCTTCCATTCACAGGATAATAAACTGTTGGTGTTGTTGGTGCAGTATTAGCCACAGTAAAGCAGGATAAGTTAGTTTGGTTTATATTGTTGGAAGTGTCGTTGAACCAGAACTGGGCGCATATATAATTGTTTCTTGCTTTGGTAATTGTAACTGTTTGATTCACAGAAGTGAAGTTGCCTGATTGGAATGTTCCATTGGTTAATGTTCCCGTATTGTTGTGTGCGAAGAGGTAGCCTGAGATTCCTGCATTGTCCGATAAGGTAACAGACCAGTTTACTACTCCATTAATTTTTGTAGCTGTGCTTCCATTATTTATGAAATTGGTGTAGGTTGGAGGGGTTGAATCTGATGGAGCTTCACCTATTGTTATTGCCCTTAATTCAGTATTATTCCAGTTTCCTGTTGTATCAGAAGCAAATGCCTGATAAGTGTAAGTTCCGTTAGTTAAGCCACCAGTTGCATTCTTGCTTTGATTAACATAAAGATACCATTGGGTTGTATTGTATTTATTTAGATTGGAAACATATTGCTGGTAAACTTCTTTTTCAGTTAGGCTTCTGTTCCAAAGCCTCAATTCATCAATAGATGCATTTGGGTAAAAACTATTGTAGCTTCCCACCTTAAATATACCTGAATTAGTGTTCATCACAGTTGCAGTACCGCTTGAAATATCATTAGGGCTTGTCATATTTGCGCCATCTACGTAAAAGCTTATGTCGTCTTTGCCGGCGATAACAACAACAATATGATGCCATTGGTTTGCGGGTATTAAGGAGTCTACAGAATAAATGTAATGCCTATTGCCTATACTAGTTCCTCCGCAATCACCATACCCTGCTACAATCCTCCCAGATTCGTTTATCTGAACCTCAAAACCACAGTATACGCTTGATTCTGAAAAAATTGTAATCCTGGAGCTGCTATCGAGCCTGTAGAACCAGCCTGAGAAAGTGACTGGCAGATGCGCAGGATAATTGTAATTACCTAAATCAAGGTAATCGTCAACCCCATCAAATTGAAGAGTATTTCCATACTTTCCCGCAGTATAATTACAATTCATCCCATAACCCGTCTGCATACAGGTTCCATTATTGCCATATCGGGAAACATCAACGGTCTTATTCCCTGTTTCTCCAAGAGCAGAAACATTGTCAAAGTTCATCATCAAAACTAAACTGTTATCATAATAAGAATAATTGGTGCCATTCCAATTCCATTTTATCTCTGACAAGTTCTGCTCTGTTATGCTTATGTTTATCTCAACAGATGTATTTGCTGTTGATGCTGCATTTGGCGGTGTGGGATTAACAAAAGAGATTTGAGGGAATAACACATCATTATAAGCATATGCTTCAATTCCTCCAAAATTAAATTTCAAGACATGCCTCTTAGGGGTTACAACCTTAGAAACCTCATAGCCAGTTTGATTACAGCTGTAATTTGCAATAAACACAGAGCATTCATTGGCAGAACAGTTTTCGCCCTGCCATTTGTAGCTTAGGCTGTTATTGCCGCATTTAATCTCTAAGAACTTTAAATCATAAAGCAAAGTATCCTCGCTTTCATTGCTCCATCTAGTGGTTTCATTTGTATAATTTGACTCATAAGCCGCAGTTATAGATAGATTAGCAGTTCCTGCTGTATTGAAATAAACTGTCCAGTTGCCATACAATGCAGGGTGTGAATAAACATTCAATATAGTTATGCTAACCTCATAAGTTTGATTACTTAAGGAAGGAACAACCCATTCAATTTCATCTATTAGGCTGTTATTATTGCTGTCAATATAGGTTATATCAATTACTTTTACTCTGCTGTTGTTAACCATATGATACAACCTTATAGCATCCCTAGGAATGTCATCCAGATAAGTATAGGCTAGTATATCTTCATAATGTGTGTCTGAGCTGATAACTATTCTTTTGCCGCTGGAAATGTTCATCTCTTCAGCAGCGGGCGCTTCTGTATAGTATTCAACTTCTACTGAATTTACTATGCCATCTATTATGATTGATGTGCTGTTCTCTGGGTTATATTCAGAGTCTACAACTGCATAACCAGTAAGCTGAACATCAAAGAGCCATTCAATCAATCTTGTTAAGAATCCTTTGCCTGATTCAGCAACAACATAGCCTGTAAGCTGGTTTTTCTCATTCTTAAGTTCAAGAAGCTGTTTATTGATTGAGCTGACATCCCTAACAGCAGTCGGGTCATTTCTTACAATATCTGCTTTTTTACTAGTAAGCTTATCCTCTGCTTTTTCTATCTGCTCAACTCTTTTCTCAGCCCTAAACACATTAGAATCTTTAATAACTCCATTATCATTGACCTTAACCTTATCTTCGCTGAGCAATCTGTTGTCTGTCAGGTCTTTTACTGTCACATTCAATGCATCTGAGCTTATGTTTATGCTTAAGTTGGCTACATTATCAGAAACATTTACTACTTTAACCCATCTTACTGGCTGGTTTATAATTATTCTTGGCTTGATTAGTGCTTCTGAGATATTAGCCTTGCTTAAAGATATTGGAGGCTCAATAACATTTACTTCAACTAGATTAGAGGTAATGTTATAATATCTATCAGATGCTGAGAAGAATGTATAGGCTGTTCCGGTATAGTTAGTTGAAGGTATAATAGTTGCTTTTGAGCCAGAGATTATAATGTTTAGGTCTTTTGTTTGGTAAGCTGAATAGGTTAGTTTATCATTATCCAAATCAGAGAAGTATTCTGAAAGGTCTATTGTTGTCTTTTGATTTTTATATAAGGTTATGTTTGTTATTTCTTTGATTAATGAAGGTGGATTTATGCTTATGTTGAGTTCTTCTTTAAGTGAGTAAGAGATGTTAGATAGGGTTAAAGTAGAGTTTTCTATAATAAAGATTAATTGGCAAGAGGAGAAGTTTAATTCAGGCAATATACAGGTATCAATGCAGATTTCGTTAAAGTTAATGGCTGATTCGTAGAAATCTGCTCTTGCTTCATTTATATTTGAGTAGATTATATCTGAGTAGGGGTTTTCTATGTCTAATGAGTAGTTTGCATAAATGACTTGAGATTTTATTGCGTTAGAATCTGTTGAATCATATCTGCCGTAGCTTAAGTATAAGCTGGAGTTCCATTCTCCTGAACTTTCTAAGCCAATCAAAGCACAGCAATCTTGTGAGCCATAACACAAGCTTATGCTGTTTATATCCCATTTTGTGCAAAGCTTGCTGTAATCAACATCCCATCCAAATTCGCTAGTTGTATCGAATTTGAATATGTCGTTGAAGTCTTTCTTTCCATCATTTAAGCTACTGAGCCTTATTGATCTGCTTGTTAGTGGAGTATTGCCTGTTACTTCTTCTTTTACAACCAACCCAGATATTGTTCCTATGCCCTGAGAATCTAATCTTGAGCTATCAAAGATAAGGTACTGTTGGTCATTGTACTCAAGATAAGCTCTTGCATAGCCTGTTTTGCTAATACTTCCGCTTAATGTTAATGATTTTAATTTACTAGAGTATGATGCAGCAAATGTATGCGTGTAGTTAGAGCTTAGAGTTAAGGATAAGTTTTCATTAAAGGTTGAATCTTGTGAGATTGTAACATATCCCGTCGGGATATTTGTTATGCCCATACTTATAAGGATTCCAATCAATACAACAAAAGTTAAGATGCCTGTTCTGCTTAGCTGGAATTTGGTTTCTAGTAGAGTAGTCTTATGCTTATATGATTCCCGGCCTACCCTTAGATCCTGATATTTAAGATAGTCTTGTGGGGTTATACTTCTAGCTACCTTAAACTCTGCACTTTCGGTGTTCTTTTTCTTATTTGACATTTTTTAGTTTGGTTTTGGCTCTGAAGTAGATTTTTCTTGTGTCTCTTTCGTCTCTGTCCAGCATTACAGCTATCTGATGATAGTTAAGACCAGAATTTTCCTTTAAGTGAATGATAAGCGCTTCGTATGTTGTAAGAGGTTTTTTGTTTAAAGCAGAAATGGGCACAGAAAGTTGAGAGTATTTTCTAAGAATATCTTTATCAGAAGTACCTTTTTTGCACTTTTTACTCACAATAATACTGACAATGTCCGTATTTGTATTTAAAGGTTTTTATTTGGTGGAAAGTGGATAAGTTTATACAATGAAAATCCTAGATTTTCAAGCATAAATTTATATAATATAAAAATATAAGAAAGTAATAGTATGAAAAAATTAGTTTTGTTGGTTATGATTATTGTATTAATGCCGTTTGTGTTTGCTGGCTTGCTGTTTGATGATTGGGTTGAGGATAAGGAGACTTTTCTGGCAGGGGATAATTCTTTTTATGTGAGGTATTTTGAAGCTACTCAAAAGCTGTCTTTTAAGATGAATAGTTTGGGGGGCATGATGTATGTTGGCGAGTGTGAAACCCAAAATGAGATAAAATACTGCTTTGAAGAGTTAAATTATCCCAAAATTAAGGTCAAGATAAGCTCCTTAGAGCCGGATATAAGCATTGAAAGGAGTTTTTCTACTGCTTCACCCAATCTAAATGAGCAAGTTATAGTTATAGTTAAATTGACAAATAATGGAGATAAAGGGGCTTCAAATGTAATGTATTATGATGCTTATCCTGCTGGATTAAGGGTATTTTCTGAGAAGAATGCGGGGGAATGGCAAGGTAATATTGCTGCTGGAAGAACTGAAGAGTTTAGGTATAGCCTAAGGGCAGAAGAGATTGTATCTTATGATTCAATAGCAACTGTGTCTTATAAATTTAATGGAAAGGAAAAAACACAAAAATCTTCTTCAATAAGCATAAAAGTAAAAAAGCCATTAAGTTTTACAGGGGAGTTTTCACAGGAAGCAGCTGACAAAAACGAAGCTGTTACATATAATCTAACAATAACTAATGAGGATAGCTCTAGCAAGATGGATGTAACTAAGATAGAGATAAATTTAGATGAGAGACTTGATTTGGTAAGTGCAAAGAGTGACTTGAAGATTGAGGGAAAAAAGCTTAGTTTCAAAGGGAATTTAGATAAAGGGCAAAGTAAAAACTTATGGGTTAAGGTAAAGGCTGATAGGGTAGGAACTTTCAAGGTATCTGCTTCTGCTAATGTAGAAGTAGGGGGTAAGAAGTTTGAAGAAAATATTGAAAAAACATTTAATGTGGGAATATCTGATATAATGCCTATATTGAGCATAAATGAAAGCGTAAAGTCAAATTCACCCTATAAGTTATCGGTTTCTGTTAAAAATTATGGAAAAGAAGAGATAAAAAATGTCAATATCTTAGTCAAGAGTGATTTATTCAGTGATATGAAAGACAAGAAGAATATTGCTGCTGGATCAACTTATAAGATGATTGATTCAACACTTACTGCACCTTATGCTGAAGAGGACAAAAAATACAATATTGCAGTGAGCGGAACTTATGTTTCTTCTTCTGGGAAAAGCTATACATTTGAGAAGTCTGCGCAAATGACTGTAAAAGCTGTCCCTAAGATAGTTGAGATAGTAAAAGAGTATAATAAAGAAGAAGCTTATTTGGGTGATGTAATAGAGGTAAGTGTTAAAGTAAAGAACAGGAAAAGCGAGAATGTTGAGGAGATTGATGTTTCAGACATATTTCCTAAAGAAATCAGGTCTTCTTTAAAGGGCGAGACAACTGGGTACATAGGAGTATTAGGGCCGAATGAGGAAAAGAAAGTATATTCATATTCTGTTACTGTGCCTAAGGATTATAAAAATGGCGAAATTGAATTTAAGACAAACCTTAATGTCAAGGTTGATGGGCAGTTGACCATATTGAAGAAAGTAGATACAATCAAGATTGTTAAGGGTGAAATGCTAGAAAGTGCAGAAGAAGGGAAGAAGACTGAAATCAAAGATGATGAACAGCAAGAAAAGAATGAAACTGATGATGGATTAAATGAAAGTGAAGTTGTTGAAGGGGAAAAAGGAGTGTTTAGCAAAATAACTAATTGGATAAAAAATATATTCAGAAAAAAGTAGTTTATTCGTTCTCTACTCTTGGAGCGAGAATAAAGCTTAATGATATCTTATCTATTGTCTTGAAATCAAGCCTTAATGGATAGTCATTGTTGAACCTGATTTCAACGTTTTCACTAAGTTTTGAACCGCCAATCATTTTTTTAAGATATTCTATGCTGTATTTTGACTTTACTTTTTCATTGGCTTCTATCTTTATGCTATCTGATGCACTTATCTCTATTTTTGCCTGTGAAAGGTCACCTGATGCGTGGATGTTGAATTTTCCCTGTTCAACTTCTAAAGTTACTGATTCTGCAACAATGTCTGCGTCTTCTATTGCGCCTGTAAGTGTAGAAGATGGCATAGTGACTGCTATCGGGAACTTTAAGTCAGGTATTTTTTGCTCTTTTTCTTCAAGTTCTATGATTGGAAGATTGAATGTTCTTGTAGTGTTGCCTCTTAACTGTATGCTTAGCTTATTATCTTTTGTAAGTTCAAGACTTAGCATGTCATTAGAGCTTACCCTCCTTAGGATCTGCTTAAGGTTTCCTAAGTTAATAGCTATCTGTGTTTCTTCTTTTACATCATATTCTGTAAAGCAGGAGCTTAATAGCTTGAATATGACCATTGCCACATTGGCAGGGTCCATTGCTACTAATTCCATAGCGTCTTTGCTGACTTTGAATCTTGCCTCATTAACTAGTTCAGAAATTATGTTTATGCTGTCTTTAAGATAAGTTGGTTCTGCTAATGTTAATTTCATATTTGACACCCCCTAAATTCGAGATTTTAGTAATGTATCCTTATTTAAATGCTTTGCGGTTCTCAAAAAGATAGTTTGTCCCCATCGTGTATAAGATGGACAGTTTTACCTTTCTTATAGCCTTTTTCGATTGCTAAGTCAACTAAAGATTGTTTCATCTCGTCGTCGCCATGAGCAGGTATTATGTTTTCTGGATTAACCAGATTTAGAAGGTCCCTTAAGTCTTCTTTTGAGGCGTGGCCTGAAGTATGAATATCCCTAAATATTCTTACTCCATGCGCCCTTAGGCCTTTTTCAAGCTCTGCCCTGTTTCTTATGTTTATTTCGCTAGGGATTACTGTGCATGAGAATATAACATGGTCTTCCTGGTTGAATTTGAATGGTATCTTGCCTGTGACTATCTTTGAAAGTGTCGATTTTGGTTCGCCCTGGTGGCCTGTAACAACAAGAAGGTATTTTGAAGTTCCATCTTTTTGTATTTGCTGCAGCCTCTTTTTTATTTGTTTTCCGAATCTTACGATTTCTGCTTCTTTTGAGAAATTGACTAATCCGATGTTTTCTCCTGCTTCTGAGTATTTAGCAAGACTTCTGCCTAAGAAGACTATCTTTCTGTTCATCTTTTTTCCGAATTCGATTATTGATTTTAATCTTGCTAAGTGAGAAGCGAATGTTGTTACAATTACTGTCTTGCCTTTTGAGTCAACGCCAAGCATTACATCCCTTAGCATCTCTTTTGCAACTAATTCTGAAGGTGTTTTTATCGGCTGTTTGGCTCTTGTGCAATCGCAGATAAGGGCTTTTACACCTTGTTTTCCTAGTTCTGCTAATCTTTCATAGTTTGGCTTTTTGCCTATTGTGGGGTGATTGTCAAATTTGAAGTCATTAGCATAGATTATAGTGCCTTGTTTTGAGTGGATAGCTACCATAACTGTCTGAGGGGTGCTATGAGTCATGTTTATGAATTCTATGGTTATGTTTTCTGATAATTTGTAATGAGAATTTACATTTAGAATTTTTATTTCATTCTTTAGCTTTATCCTTTCATCCCTGCTTATTGCTTTTATGACTTCTGCTGTGAAGGGAGTGCATAATATAGGAGCATCATATTTGTTTGCCAAGAAGATTAAAGCACCTACATGGTCTAAGTGAGCATGTGTTGGAACAATCGCTTTTACTTTAGTTCTCCAGTCTTTTATGACGGAGTCATTGGGTATTGCTCCAACTCTTGCTAAGTCATGAGCGCTTAGCTCTACTAACTCGTCTTCGTCTTGTTCAGTATATCTTATGTAGTTGTCTAGCTGAAGGCCCATATCAATGATGACGACTTCATCATCAACTTTAACTGCTGTCATGTTCTTTCCAACTTCGTTATAGCCGCCAACTGCGCAGATTTGTATCATTTTAAGTTAATATTCAAGGAGTAAGTATATAAAAACTATGTTTTTATAATACTCAAACAGGGTTTGAGATATATAAAAACTATGTTTTTATAATACTCAAACAGGGTTTGAGATATATAAAAACTTGGGTGTTATGGCCCTCAAATAAGGTTTGAGGTATAAACTGCCTATTGCCCCCTAAAAACCCAAATCATATTTGCAATAAAGAAGTAGCTACCTATACCTAACAATACAAACTTATTTTTGTATAATTGCATTAAATATTCTAAATAGATGATCTGAAAATTAGTTAGGAAAGCGACTAGAGTTAGAGATAGAATAATATCTGTTAGGGCATGAAACACAGCTAATTTGGTTATGTGCCCTTCTCCAACATATCCGATAAGAGTGAGCATATTTAGTAAAGCAAAAACAAAGAATAATGATAAAGATACTAAAACTAACTGCGAAAGGTAATCCACCTTTAATAGATTTAAAGAGTATATTATCAATAAGATTCCAGAAAGCATTCCAAATCCTACATCCCAAAACCTCAATATTTTACCCATGGTTTATCTACAATTAGAATTAATATAAAAATGTTTGTTTGATAATAAATGATGTACACCTAAGTGACATATGCCATTAGGGAATACAGTTTAATAATAAATGAGAATAAAATGCGGGGAGGAGGATTCGAACCCCCGTAAGCACTAAGCTAATAGATGGCCCATTGAGCATATCATCGATATCTTTTGGAAACCTCATTGCCCGTTAACTTGAGTTTGGATGTTTAGTACCTATCATTACCAAACGCTATCCCGTTTGGCCACTCCGGCATCCCCGCAATGGAGTGAATAAGAACAGAAAACTAATTCATTTTAAAAATGTTGCTAAAAAAGGTAAATTTAGCCCGTTAAATGCTCTGAAGGATGTAAAACATCTTTCATTAAGTTATCACATCTTTTTATCAATTCAGGTGATTCGTGGAATGGATTTAATGTGACTCGAGATTTGCTTAAAATGTCTTGTTTTATCTTTTCGAAAAGGTCTTGGTTGCATCTAAGCCTATCCATAAAATATTCAACTTTAAAAAAAACAGATAACATACTGATCATCATCTCATTAGGCACTTTTTTCTTGAGACTGGGCTGAAACGGAAGCAAAAGAAGGTCTAAGTATTCGACAAGATCGCTTCCTTCTTCTTCTGCTGGTTGAGAGTAATCGAAGTCACAAACTAAGTAACCATTGTTTCTGAAGAATTTTTGCCTCCATATTGGATGAAAAGAAGATTTTATGTCTGTTTTGATCTCTTCGTCAGTCATCTTGTAAGGATCATTAACTTCTGCAAAGATTCCTGCGGGCCATTCGTTTCTTACTAAACTGTCTTTGTATAAAGTTTCCACTAATTTTTTATGTATTAAGGGAACTCCTTTTTTCCTATGTTCTTCTAATACAAAGATATACCATAATGCACCAAAACTCACCCGTTTTTCACGTATTTTATAATCAGAGGTCATATAATCAAACATGATTGCCCCTACTGGTTCATTGCCGCACATAAGAACAAAAAAATGATATATTCTTCCTTGGTATCTTTGTGAAAGCGATCTTGTTAACTTATCAATATCTGACCTCTCATCCTCATCAGGGAAAAGGGTAGTGTAAGGCCCATCATAAACTTTCTGGAGGAGTTCATTAGGGACTGGAGGAACAATTTCCCTAATAGAATATCTTTGATGAAAACGTTGTTTTCTATATCTAGGCAGTCTTTTGAATTCAACTATAATTGAAAAGAATGTCCTCTTTAAGCGAATAGCAATCAGAGATTCGTCATGAAAAAGGTGAAAAAGAGTTGTATGTTTTGTCAAGTCTGAAACCAAATGAGCAAAATTTATTTTCTTAAGGTATTTGTCCTGTTGGATTAAAATTAATTTAAGTGATTTTAAGTCATTACGAAATGATTGAAGAAAACTTTGTATTGTGGCTAAAATTTCTTGATATCGTTTTTGGGGTGGTGATTTTCTTAATTGATAATATACTCCAAGAATTTCTTTTAGGAATTCTTCATCCTGCAAATCGTTTTTTTCAAGTGATGATATTTTTTCAAGTAGGAGTTTATTGTGTGACTTAATTCTACTAAAGAGTTGCGTCGCTTTTCCTGCACTAAACCTTTTTGAATCCCATAATCTGAGGATGACTTTTACATCTTCAATTTTTTTAGTGTGAGCATCCATAAGCTGCTCGAGCAATTCTATGCTATTTTTGGTTGTGTGTGTTAGCTTATCAAAATCATCTCTAAGAAAGTCAACTAGTTCCTTGTATGGCTCCATTAATAATTTTGTATGAATCAGTAATATAAACTTTTCTATTTAAAATTTAATTTAATCAAAGTTTAAGACAAAGAATTTAATTTATCTTCTATCTCGTTGAGTTCTGATTCTAGCTTTTCTATCTCTGACTTTTCAGAAGGTTTTTCGGCTATTACTGGAGCTTTCTTTATTATTCTTGGCTTTGGTTCAGCTGCTTTCTTTGGTTCTGGTTTTTTTATCTCGCCATCTTTAACATGAGGCAAGCTGTTTCTTAAAGCAGTTATTGATCTTGAGAGGTCTTTTAAGTCTGATTTAAGCTGTTTTGTAAGTATGGATTTTTCTTCTCTTACTGCTTTGAAGCTTTCGAAGAATTTTAAGGATTCCAAAATACCTTTAGAGCATTCTAACATGCCTTTTCTAAGTTCATCCTTGTCTGTTATTCCGACGAAAAGCGGATTCTCTTCTTTTTTTGCCATTTTTACATTGAAGCTGGCTGGAATAATATCTGGTCTATTCCGTCTACCTTTGATTCTATCTCAGCAAGCTTGCTGTTCC
>Ga0180007_10003845_pt1 | contig 16345 bp, 21 predicted proteins | sample MM_PC_MetaG_FD_121122 | JGI IMG/M metagenome (GOLD analysis project Ga0180007, IMG submission 121122) | Groundwater microbial communities from the Aspo Hard Rock Laboratory (HRL) deep subsurface site, Sweden - MM_PC_MetaG | ecosystem: Environmental > Aquatic > Deep subsurface > Groundwater... | reverse complement strand
TGGTTTACCGTTAAAGCTAAATACTCTGACACTGATGCTGAAGCCCTAATCCAAATTACCGATACAGGTGGGATGGTTTACTTGAACGGTGCAACCTGGGGTTCTAATGATGGTTCTATCGCCATAGACGATGAAGATGATGGTGATATAACCATAACTATAGACTCCAATGCTACCTCTCATTTAACGATCCGCAATGCGGCGGTTTACGATATTCAAATGTTAACTACCAGTGGGAGTATTTCAACTCTGACTTCTGGCAATTGCCGCATTGCGGCTGATGTGACACAAGCTCTGTCTTAAATAAGGAGGTGATTTAATATGGCGCAAACCATGCACGAGGTTTTACATTCATGGTTAGATAATGGAACTAGGCATACTACGCCTGACGTTAATATAGAGTCTCTGGCTGATACAGTACCACAGTTTGACCCCGACGACTATTTACGAACATGCCCACCTAATGATATTTTAGTTGATACCGTTTTGACTACTGATACTAGCATTTATGCTTCAGGGGATGTTCTTGCTGACCAGCAAAATGTTATTGACGCGTTACGTATTAGTGGTGGTCGGGCTATTCTTCAATCTGTAGAAATAATTGACCACGATAATCAGGCAGGGGCTTTAGACCTAATATTCTTAGCTAGTGGTATGTCTATTGGCGTAGAAAATTCAACTGCGGCAGTAACTGGTTCTATTTTAAAACATGTGGTAGCTATTGTGCCTGTTGCATCAGCTAATTATGTTGCTATGGGTGGGGCGCAGGTTGCTATCAAAGGAATCGCAGACTTAGGATTTGTGGTAACTGGTAATCAGTGGAGTAAAGACTTATATGTAGCGGCTGTTTCTAGGGATACTAAAACTTATTCTGCTACTGGATTGGAGCTTAAAACAGGATTTACTCTTAGAAACTAACTTGTAAAGGTACTGAGTCTTGAACCAAATAAATATAGATACTGTAGCTAAACAGATAATAGATGAACTAAAAACAAGCTACAGTGAAGAAGAAATAAAAGAAATAATTGTTCCGAAAGGGCCTTTAGAATGGGCTGAAATGCACCGGAACATTGGAGGACAGGGCTTTTCATTAGAATTGTATCCCTGCCTAAAGCAAATTTACAATGACCACCATGAATTTAAGATTGTTCAAAAGCCTGCCCAGGTTGGAGTATCAGAGTTTTTACTAAATTCAGCTTTACATGCAATGGATGGTGGTTATAGATATTATGGCTTAAAACGCAAAAAGCTGAATGTAGGCTACATCTTTCCTACTACTGATGCTGTTCAGGAATTTTCTAAAGAGCGTATTGCCGCAGGTATTTTAGAAGAAAATGAATACTTGGGCAATCTGGTAAAGGGACAAGAGATGGGACGCTCAGGAATGCGTTTGCACTCTACCCTTCAATTTTACCGTGTTGGTAAATCAGTCCTGCACATGCGGGGCGCACAAAACCCTACTGTGCAATTAAAATCTTTTCCTGTTGATTTACTAATCGTTGACGAGTTAGATGAGATGTCTGATAGAGCGGTCGCTCTAGCTGAAAAGCGATTAGGAGCATCGGATTTAAGATATAAGATATACGCTTCTACTCCTAAATACCCTGGTGTGGGCATAAATTACTATTACGCTTTATCTGACCAGAATATATGGGAGTTGGAATGCCCTGAGTGCGGTTTATGGCAGGAACCGGACTTCTTTAAAAATGTGTACCTAGTTCAAGAAGATGAGTTAATTGCTTATGATGACTGGAAGGCTTTTGGAGCGCCCATTGTAGCTAAGAGCCATTTCGTATTTGCCTGTCAGCGATGCCAAACAGAAATGGATAGAATCGCTGAAGGCCGCTGGACAGCTAAAAACCCAGACAGCAGGATTAGGGGCTATCGTTTTCCAGGGCTGGTTTCTCCTAAGAAGCCCTTACTGGAATACGCTCTTAACAGTTGTAAAACAAGACCGGCAGATATTCAAGAGTTTTGGAATTCAGATTTAGGCTTGCCTTATGCCCCTAAAGGCGGGTCTTTATCACTATCTGATTTAATGCGGTGCGAGCAGAAGGGAATAACAGAATTTAGGAAATTCTATCATACTTATTGGTCAACAATGGGGATTGACGTAGGAGCCAAACTCCATGTTAAAGTTTCAACGATTAATGAACAAGGGTTGTGGGAAATTGTACTTTTAGCAGAGTTAGATGAATTTGAACAACTAGATGAGATTATAAAAAGATATAAAGTCGGGGCGATTGTTGTTGATGCCTACCCTGAAACTAGAGAAGCAAAGAGGCTAGAAAATAAATATAAAGGTAAAGTGTGGTTAGCCAGATACCCGTCAGCCCCACAATTAGAAACAGCTAGATTTGGACAGCTTCAAGACGATGACCCTACATTTTATGTAGACATATCTCGAACTGAAGCAATGGATGAGGTACAAACCAGTATTATAGAAGGCAAAGAAGCTTGGCCTGAGTCGGTAAGACATCACGAATCTTTTTATGCCATGATGCAAGCACCGGTTAAAGTAAAAACTACCAAAGTAAGAAAAGATGGTAGTCAGGAGACTCGTTATGTATATCAAGAAACTGGGCCTGACCACTGGTATCATGCGTTTGTATATGAATATGTAGCTAGAATGAAGTGCGGGGGTTGGACAATGGGCGAAGATATGGTAGTTAACCGTCCTGATATGAGTCCTTTGAGTATGGAGTTTTAATGGAAAACGATGGCTGGGTAGATTGCCCTGAACGAAAGTGTGGAAAGCGGAACCTATTTAGAATTGCCCGACGTGGTAATGAATTGGGCATTTGGGTATGGTGTCGAAACTGTAAAGCCGAAAAATGGTTTTCTATAGACACTATAATCGCTATCGCTGGTTCAGATATAGTTCGTACTAGAGAGAAAACCAGTGAGCTAACTAGGGAATTTTAATTATTAAAAGGAGGTAATATGCGTACTACAAAAAGAGTAATAAAGCCAAGACCGATTAGGGTATCAAAATATGCCAAATACAACCATGATGTTCTTGATGAAATGTCTACAGAAGAGTTGTATGCGCTTGGGGCTGAATTGAAAGACAATCTCAAAGAAGAAACATTGTCTGTGGCGATTGTTACTGTATTAGGTCGTCGGGGGATTCAGAACCCAACTTTTTAAGGGAGGCGTAATATGCCTGTTTCACCCACAAAAGTAACCCCATCCATGCGGGAAATGGGTGTTACTGGTACTCCTATCTGGTCAGGACAAATAAATTGGGATGAAAACGCTGTTTTCAACTCTCTTACAACCGCTATTCCTATCTATAAAAAGATGAGGAATGACCCTACTTTGTGGGCCTGTTATCTGGTTAAATCTCTGCCTATCAGGTCTGCAAAGTGGTGGGTAGAAGCTGCTTCAGATTCCAGTTCAGACAAGGCTAATGCTGCTTTTGTAGAAGAAGCTTTATTTGAACGTATGTCTGTAACATTTGATAGGTTCTTGGCAGAAGTATGTGATAAGTTTATCTTCGGCTTTACTCCGTTTGAAAAAGTCTGGAAGATAGAAGAAGGGAAGGTTTGGCTCAAGAAACTTGCTATCCGCTTACCTGAGACTTGTGCCGGTTGGGAAACTGATAAAGCAGGTGGGCCAAAGGCTTTCAAGCAGTTTACTTTAGATGCAAAGGGTCAGAAAGTTGAGGTTTCAATCCCAATTGAGAAGTTAATTGTCTTTGTTAATAGACAAGTAGGGGCTAACCTGATAGGACGGTCTGATTATCGGGCTTGTTATCGAAACTGGTGGACAAAAGATAAGTTACAACGATTAGAACTTATTGACTTTGAACGGGGTGCGGTTGGTGTGCCTACATTAAGACTTCCCCCTTCTGCTACGGCGGATGATAAAACTACTGCTCTTAGTATCGTCGGAGCTATCAGAAAAGATGAAAAGGGTGGGGTAGTTTTACCTGCCAACTGGGAACCCGGTACATGGCCCAGTGTTGCTAATCTAAGTAGTTCTTCTGAGATGATTCGCCGTTATAATAGAGAGATGTTTACTGCTTTCCTAGCCCAGTTCATAGACTTAGGTTCTACTGATGTTGGTTCTTTTGCTCTATCTGCTGACCAGTCGGGTTTATTCCTGATGTCTCTGGAAGCAGAAGCTAATGAAATCGCAATGGTTATGGACCGCTATGTAATCCCACAGTTATGTGATTATAACAGTCTTCCTATCAAAAACCATCAATACCCTAGAATGTGTCATCAAGATTTAGGTAGATTTGATGCTGTAGCTTTTGCTCAAGTATTAAATGCTTTAGCTGAAAGCGACTGGTTACCGCCAAGAGAAGAAATGGATGAAAAGTTCTTACGTAGAAAGTTGAAACTTCCCGAACCTGAAAATTATGCTTCTAAAACTATCAAAGATAAAAAACAGGAAAAGCTTCAACAGCAACAGGAAAAATATGGTTCTGTGACTGGTGCAGGCAAACGTACTCAGGATGAAAAAATACTGCCTTTCCAGAAACAGGAACAAAATCCAGTTAAAACCAGATATAAAAATCGTTTTCCAGAACCTTCTAAGACAGGTAAATTAGCAGAAGATGATGGTTTAGTTGAAATTGGGCCAGATAGGATTGAAGAAGATAATCCAGAACTAAAAGAAATAGCTGATGAAATATCTGCTTTAATGTTAAAAACCATTGATGATAGAGAAAAAGAACTATTAGCGATTCCTGACGATATTTGGGAGGCGGCAGTAGAGAATAGTAATGCCTACCGCTAGTGTAATTAGACAAGCTATTGCAGGACTGACGGATGTACAAAGATTAGTACATTTAGCAATGAGACTAACTGACCCTGATGTAGAAGAGATGTATAGTTTTCTCTTTAATCGGGGTAGACTAATCTATGAAGATACCCTTAACAAAATGGCAGAACAAATCGGCTGTCCTGGAAAGAAAGCCCGTCTTACCAACTCTGCGGTATTAAATGAACTTTCTTTACTTTATCGTTCTCATGCTACTTCTATCATTGCTACATATAACTATGACTTAGTTGGGGCTTTAATAGGCATATATAAGCAAAATCCTTACTCTAACCGTTATACGTATGCCAAATATATAACAGAGTGGGAAGAACAGAGAAAAGACTGGAAAGCTCCACAAATAGCCTTAATGACTGCCCAATATGCTCAAAATATGGCAATTGGACACTTTGCTTTATATAATCAGTTCAATATAGGCTATGGGACATTTGACGGGCCCGATGATGAAATTACCTGTCCAATATGCAAAGATTTACTAGATAGAAACCCATATTCATTAGCTCACTTTCATTATTTAGAAGTTCCTGTACACGTAAATTGCCGCCACCACCTTAAGTTGCACTTACAAAAGGCTACACCAGAACAATGTCAAAGATTGTGGATGGGGGAAGAACTTTTCTTTGAGTTTGCGGAAGAACTGCCCAGATTAAGCTTTTTAGAACACGTAGATACTCAAGGATTAGAAGAACTAAATTGGCTTGACCAGTTTGAACGATGTGGAATTATAAACTATAAAGATTTATTAGTTAAAGGCAAGGGTTGTTGCCATCCTGTAACACATAAAACTTGACAAATATATTATACATAAAACTTGCAAATTATTATGTTTATGCTATAATTAAGAAAATAGTATATGTAAAATGTGCCTTTGAGCCTGTCGCTCAAAGGCATTTTTATAGGAGGTTGAAATATGATACAAAAAGAAGGCGATAAGTGGTGTGTAATAGCCGACTCAGGTAAAAAAATGGGTTGCTATCCTTCTAAAGAAGAAGCTGAAGAACGATTAAAAGAAATAGAGATGTTTAAGCACATGGAAGAAGAGGAAGATGAAGATTTAATAGAATTAGGTGCTAAACGTAAAGATGTTTCTAAGGCTGATAAAGAACAGGCAGTTGAGGAATACGGCAATGTTACTTATGCTGACCCTGTTAACAAAAAGTATCCTATTGATACTGAAGAACACATTAGAGCCGCTTGGAATTATATAAATAAAGAGAAAAATGCGGGTAAGTACTCAGCCGAAGATGTAAAGAAGATTAAATCTCGTATTGTTTCAGCTTGGAAGAAAACTATTGACAAAGAAGGCCCGCCTTCTGCAAGTATGGGAGAAATTAAAGGAGGTGAAGAAGAAATTAACGAAATACTACACACCGTACCGACAATTCTAGAGGAAAGTGTATCTAATGGGACTGGTTGGAATGACCTGATTATGGATGGTAATTATAGAGATATGCACGGTCAACCAGTTGAAGTTACTCAAGAAACATTGCAGGAATATTTAAATAACTTCAATGAAGGGGTAAGAGGCCAAGACCTACCTATTACTTTTGACCACCCAGCAAAAGGGGGCATATCTGCTGGTTGGATGAGGTCTTTACGTATTGTAGATAGAAAAGTTAAAGACCAGATGAAAAAAGTATTACAAACGCTGATTGACTGGACTCCTATTGGTACGGAAAAAGTAAAAAATAAGGAATATCGGTATATTAGTGCAGAAATTCTGCCTAAAAATATATTAAAAGCCGCTTCACTAGTTAATTTCCCCGCAGTTAAAGGTATGAATCCTGTGGAGTTGGGAGAAGATAAAGACGGTTATAAACATATATATTTGATGGGAGGTGATGTAAGCATGGAGGATCAGGAAATTTTTACAAACAGTATAGTTGATAAGATTGTAGATAAATTGCAATCCTTTTTCTTGGCAGAAAAAGAGAAAGAAAAAGGAAAAGTGAAAAAGCACCTCCCTGATAATGAGGAAGGGAAACAGTGGTGCATTTTTATGGATGGTAAGCAGTTGAGTTGCGGCCCAGATGAAGCGTGGGCTGATGAGCAACTGAAACCTAAGCAGATGGAAGAGGAAAAACCTATTGTAGAGGAACCAAACGAAGCTTCAGAAAATGAGCAAGGAGGTGAAAACGAAAACATGGAAGAGACAACTAAATTGATTGAGGAGAAGGTAGCGGAGGCAATCAAGCCTTTAGCTGAGGAAAACAAGGCGTTGAAGGAGAAGTTGGAAGTAACGACTACCAACTTGGCAGAGGAAATGGCGGCTCGGAAGCAGGAAAAACTAAAGGCTCGTGTGGCAGAAGCTCTTAAAATAGACAACACTAAGCAATATGTTCCTGCCGTTTCTGAAGCCCTAACTGCGGCAGTTTTGGCAGAGCCAAAAGATTACGAGAGCATGGTCTTTGACCTTTTGGAACTGTTGAAGAATCCAACGTCTGTTGTGAGTTTGGCGGAGATTGGCACGGCGGCTGAGACAGAAACTATTCCTGAGAAGGATACTACAGCTTTCTCGGAAAAGGTTGATGCACGAGCGGCAGAAATTCAGAAAGAGAAGAGTTGTGATTATCTCACAGCGGCTAAATTGGCTCTTGCTGAATTGAATCAGATTTCAGACTAATAAAGGAGGTGAAATAAAATGGCTTACGGTCAGACTTCAGGGCCTAATTCGGTCCTAGACAAAACATTTAAAGTCGCCTCCTCGAACACCATTACGGGGTGGCAGGTAGTGAAGTTGGGCACAAATGGTGGTGAGATTGCATTGTCCAGTGCCGCAACGGATTTGCACATTGGTATTGCTCAGGTCAACCCTAACGAGGGTGTAACTTATACCGCAGGGAAATACGTAACCGTTCGTATGCTTGGCATTAGTAAAGCTGTAGCACAGGGAGCGATTACCTCTGGTACAAGGGTAGTGACCGCGGGTGCGGCTGGTGCAGTTGATGACGCTGGTGCGGCTGGAAACACTGGGGTCGGGATTGCTCTGGAACAGGCTTACGCAATGGGTGAGATTATTGACGTATTGCTGACACCCGGCGTTGAAATTCACGACTAATAAATCTATAAGGAGGTGACAATAAAATGACTATGCAAATTCCTGGACATGTTGATGCTGTTTTAACTAACATCGCTGTTGGCTTTTCTCAGATGCCCGGCTTTATTGCCGATAAAGTTATGCCTATAGTAAAGGTCAAGAAAGAAGCAGACATTTACTACCTGTATGGCAGAGAGAAGTTTAAGCGTATAGAAACTAAACGGCAACGTGGTTCAGTAGCTAACGATTACATTCTGGGACACACGACTGCACAGTACTTATGTGAAGAAGATGCACTACAGGGTTATATTGATGACCGTGATTATGCTAACTTTGATTCCCCGCTTGACCCTGAAGCGGATACGGTTGAAGATATTACTGAAGTGTTGCAGTTAGGTTATGAGATAGAAACAGCTAACTTGCTCCGTGCTACTGGTACGTATCCTGATGCTGCACACTACAATAACCCTACTGCTCAGTTTGATACCGGTGGCTCGTCTATCACTATGCAAGTAGACTTTATGACGCTCAGTAATGTTATCCGTAAGAAGATTGGTAAATGGGCTAATACCATCGTTATTCCCCCTACGGTTGCATTTTACATGAGTGTAGATGACGAAATCACAGGTATTGTTAAGTACATCGTGTCACGAGCAGGTATTCAGAACCATGAGTATTTTGTCCGTGGGCCGGAGGATTCTTGGCTGTTGCCTAGTGTGCTGTGGGGTATGAAAGTCTTAGTACCTACCGCTCTTGAGGATACTTCTAAGGAAACTCAGGTTAGCAATCCTACAGAAGATATTACAACTTCTCTGTATGATGTGTGGGGAGATGACATCTGGATTGGGTACGTTCAGCCTTCTCCTGGTATCAAGAAAGTAAGCTTTGGGTATACTTTTGAGGCAAGGGGTTGGGAAACTAAACGGTGGCGAGAAGAGGCACGAGAGTCCAATGCGTTCCGTGTTTCTCGAATCTTGGATCGCAAGGTTGTCTGTTCTGCCGCTGGTGGGTTGCTACAAAACGTTCTAAGTTCGGAGTAATTCTAGCGTATGCTAGAGACGCTTGCATTTCTTCAGGAGCCACTATCACAAGTAGATTGGTATAAAGAGGGTGGCTTAGGGGCTGTCGCTTTAATACTGTTTGCGATTGTGATATGGCTCCTGAGAATGTATCTCAAAGAACGAGAGCAATCCAATGAACGCTATAAAAACTGTATAGAAAATCGTACTGCTTTGTATAAAGAAAATGCAGACATTCACAAAGATTATGCACGGGCTTATCGAGAATTGTTGGAAAGAGTTTTAATTTCAGACCATCATGGCGTTGAAGCACTTGACAAGCTGCGTATGTCTCTTGAAGTAGTGAAACGAATGGAGCAAATAGAACAAAATGTCAATAAGTTGCACAATACCTAAATATGACCCTGCCATAGATAAATTGAAGCACCAATTAGATGTCATTCTAGATAAAAGAAAAGAAACAGTCCAAACGGTGATACAGGACTTAGATAAAGCTAAAGCAGTCTTAGAGGTAGTAAAGAAGAAAAACGGAGTAAAATAAATGGTATCGGGTTATATCGAAGATGTAACTGAAATAACTAGGCTAACGCGGGCGCAGAATTTTCTTCCTGATACTGCCAATGCCAAGTTGTCTACCAGCCAAATTTTAGCTCTTGGTCAAATGGTAGCTAGAACTGACATAGACCCCAAACTTAGGGTATTGGGTGTTACTACTCCTGTCTCTAAAACTACCAGTCCTAGTGGATTCTTTATCTTAAAAGATATAAATGCAATGGGGGCGGCCTGTCGGGTAGATAGGATAGTATTTACTGAGACACGGCCTAGTAGCAAAGAGAGTCAGCCTTGGCAGTGTGTAGAATTCGACAGATATATGGCAGAACTGATAAGTGGTCAAATAGATTTAATTGATGTGGATAATATGATTGCTCACGATGAAGACTTGGCTTCATGGACTTATGAGCATGATAGATTTTTTACAAATGATGATGAATTTTAGTTTAAAGGAGAGTTAACAGTGGTAGAACAGTATGTGGGGAGAGTAATATTTTTTACAGAACAGAGCGGCGGGGCATGTGCCAGATATAGGGCGCAACTTCCTTCAATGGCGTTAAATGAAAGAGGTTGGTTCTGTAGGCTTTCTGGACAGTGGAAACCTAAAATGTTGGATGAATTTGACATTTTTGTGTTTCAACGAATAAACAGTAAAGAGGGTGTGGCCCTAGTAGAAGCTCTAAATGATGCAAAAAAGATAACAGTATATGATATTGATGATGATTTAATCAATATTCCTAGAAGTTCTCCTGTCTTTGATTTAATGTTAAATAAGGGAGACCTAATAGGTTATCAGCTTATGGCAATGGCGCGATGTGATGCTATTAATGTAACTACAGAACGGTTGCGTGAAGTATATCATGGTTTTAATGAAGGGGTTAAAATCCTACCTAATTTAGTACGTTACAAATCATGGGAAGGGTTGGCTCCTTTTCGTTATGGAAAAGAAGGAGATATTATCTTAGGTTGGGCGGGTTCCAATACTCATGCTGATGCGTTAAAACTATTGGAAACTCCCCTGAAAGAAGTTTTTGACCGTTATTCTAATACGTATTTGGTAGTGATGGGGGATGACCTTCCTTTTGATTTCCCTATTGACAGGTATATTGTAATTCCTTGGAGTAAATACAGGCTTTTCCAATCTGTAGTTTTAGGATTTGATATAGGGCTGGCTCCCTTGGGGAAAACACCTTTCAATTTAGCTAAAAGTAATCTCCGTTTGTTAGAATTTGGTTCAGCAGGTATTCCCTGTATCGGAACTAGATGGGGAGAATATGAGAAGCTAATAGAAGATGGGAAATCAGGTCTTCTATGTGATACTGCTCAAGATTGGATTATCGCCATATCAAGGATGATTGAGGAAGAGAATTTAAGAAAATCAACAGCAGAGGCATTACGCCAAGAGATTATACTGAAAAACTTTGAATTGGAAAATGGTATAGTAGAAAGGGAGACCTACTATTTGAATCTTATTGAGGAACATTACGGTGGCCCCAGAATCTAGCTTCTCAATAACTGTAGATATATCTAAAGCTCAAGGCGTAATAAAGAAATTTCTTGTGGGGCTTGGTTTAGCTGGAGAAACAAATAAACGAGCGGCCCGAAAGATAGCAGATATTTTAGTTAAACGCTTGCGACTAGAAGCCCCTACAGGCAAATATTGGACTTTAGATGGGGAGGAATACGAAGGAGGCACACTTAAAGAGTCAATAAAATACAATATCTTTGAGGGAGGGGCGACTATTTTTAAGGGCTTTAGTACTAAGGCCCAATTCACAATGAAAGAATATGGAAGATATACTTTGCCGCCAGGTTTGCCTTCAGGACGAGATATTTTTCCTAGACGTGCTCCTTTTTTACTATTTTATTGGCCTAAAATAGATCAAGTTATGCACATGAAAGAAGTTCATCAAGACCCACGCCCAGGAGACCCTTGGGATGAAAGGGCCTTAGATGCAGTTAGAGAACAAATGAAAATCGCTTGGGCTGAAGAGTTTAATCAATGGCGAGTTAAGATTATTGAGAGGTCATAATATCTACATCAGATAGGGAGGTGATAATACATGGCAATTTCAGTTGACAACATTAAGAAATATATCAGTCATGGTGAAGTTTATGTCGGGTGTGCGGTTCCTCCAGAGGGTACTTCAATGTTTGGGTATGCTTCTAGTGGTGTTCCTTCCGGTGGTACACATATTGGGGCAACCCAGGGAGAGACTACCTTTACCTATACTCCTACGATTGAGGGTATAGAAATTGAACAGTCTGGGGTTCCGGTAGCTCCGCATATTGTATCAGAAGAACTTACCATAACCTTTACTTGTCTTGAACCTACAGTCAGTAGGATGCAAGATGCGTTTGGTAGTGGTGGAGTATGGGGGCCAACAGCAGGGACAGGCGCAGGAGATGTTATCCGTTTGGGAGGCTTAACTGATGTTACTGGTCAATGTGTAGCGGTTATTGCTGAACAGCCTAATAATAAAGGCAAGTATGTAGGGGCAATGATTTATAATGCTATCTCTGATGGTGGTGTAACTCGTTCATTCAAACGAGGTGAACCAGCAGCGGTTGAGTTTACATTAAAGTCATTCCCTAGAACAGCAGACCTTAACCGTGCTGATGGCGAACAAGCCGGTCAGTATGCACAAGAGGACTAAAATAGTGAAGAATACTTAGAGCCTGCTCATAAACTTGCAAATACTATGATATACAAGTATAATATGAAGTAGGCTCTAAGTTTCTTGCAAAAGGAGTTGTTAAAGTATGGCAACAGTTACGCGACCCCCTGCGGCAAAGCCGCGTGGGGATAGTCAACTTCAGTGGTTGCGGGTAGATGAGTTTTTAGAGGATTATGAAGGATGGCAGTTTGCTATCGTTCCTCAAGCTTCGCTGACTAAATTGGAAAAGATAGTAATGCCCTTGTCTGCTTTGGAAGATATTACTAATACCAAACCGAGGGCTAACAGTAGCAAGAAAACTATTACCAATTTAGCTCAAAACCTAACCTCAACTATAACTGAATTATGTGAGGGCCTTGCTATCGTTGTTAAAGACTGGAACTTCATAGATGAAGCCACAGGTGAAGAATTAAGCCCTCCTCATGGCAACCCTGAAGTTCTGAAAGAACTTGACTTTAGACTGATTGCGGCTATGGCTGGTTTAGTTTCATCCTATCTGATGGGGGCTGACCCAAAAAACTTGGAGAAGTCCGAAGAAGAGGACGAAGAGCTTTAGACTCTTCGTCCGAACCTTTGGATTTTAATGAGATCACTGCCCTTCTCTGTGAGGATTTTCAAACTTTACCTTCCATACTCTATAAAGAAGAGTGTCCGCGTCTGTTCAAAGTGTGGCGCAAATTACAAAAGAATAAGTTAAATAAAGTACGAGAAGATAGACTATGGAGTATTACCATTGCTCCACTATACCAATCAGCTATGTCAAAGGAGGGTGCAAATCAGCAATCAAAATATAGAGATAGTTTAACTAGAGCTATTAGAGACCCAGAAGATGTTCGGGCAGAAGATGAATATAATAGCCAACAAGCTGAAAGACGGTTAGCGGCATTGGGTGTTAGTGTAATTAAACATTAGATTAGTATAAGGAGGATTAAAATGGAACTGTTGTATATTCTCAAGGAACGACATGGTAGGGGTAACAAAGAATTAGCGCGAATTGTTTTGCCGATAGCCCCACGTGTAGGAGAACGCTTTAAGATAGTAGATTCTGGTAGAACATTAGAAGTAGAAAAAGTAACTACTTATCTCTGGAGGTCTGGAGAAACGGTTGTTATCCAAACAGCGATTCGAGAAGACCGTCCTTACGGGGAAGTTATTCTTGGTCGTCCTGATAAAAATAAATCTGAAGAGGAAGAAGAAGTAATAGAAGAAAAGGACGAGGAAGAGTAAAAGGAGAGTACGATGGCAGTCACAGAAAAAGTTATAGGGGCAATGGTTACATGGAATAGGGTTGAAATTTCTGTTCCCTGCATTGAGTCGTATCTCGAAACTGGGCCTATACAGGAAGTTGACCTGCATGTTATAGACAATGGTTCAACGGATGGTATGGCAGAGTGGTTGAGAGAAAATGAAAAACAACTGAATAAAAACGGGGTTTTCTGTCATTTTAATACTGATAATCTAGGAACTGCTAAAGCTATAAATAGTGTGTGGAAACAGCGTAGTCCTACTCAACACTGTATGAAAATAGACTCCGATGTTCTCTGGCCTGAAACAAGATGGTTTAATAGAATGATTGAAGTCTTTGATTATACTGATAATGTTGGTATAGTTGCTCTAAAACGCGCTGATGTATGGGAACGACCCGATCACCCTCAATTATTTTACCGTACTCGAATTATGCCAATAACACGAACAGATGGGTCTACTTTTACAATAGAAATATCTAATCACACCTTGGGAACATGCTGGTTAGTTAGGGCAAGCTTACTAAACTCTATAGGGGCGTTACGCCAGCCAGGACTTTATGGTTTTGATGATTCTTTATACTGTCAACGGGCCAAACTTAAAGAATTTGTATCTGTATTTATTCTTGATGTGCCTATTATTCATAATGATAAAGGAGAAGGTGGCGGGGATAAAAATGCTAAATACACCCGTTGGAAGTTAAACTCAGCGGGTATAGATATGCAAGCTTTTGAAAAGATGCGAGATGCTTACCAGTCAGGGGAAGTAGATGCCTATGAACCTTTCGGAAATGAAGGTATAGATAGGATTGATTTTTCTTATACTGAAAATCAAAACAGAACTACTCCTAGAGAAGTTGAAAATGAGTTTGGAGGTAATCTCTACTATGAGTAATACCGCAGTTTTTAAAATTCTGACTCATAGTGAGCGAGTAAATCAATTAGCTAAAACACATAACTGTGACCCCATCTCTATCGAAATAGACCCTACTAATGCTTGTAACCACCGCTGTACTTTCTGTTGTACTCTAAAATTTAATCGAGCAGATTTGTGTACTTTAGAATATCCTGTTTTGGAAAAGGTGCTTCAAGACTTAGCAAAACGGGGTACAGTACAATCTGTAGTATGGAAAGGTGGGGGAGAACCTACTATATACCCTCACCTTGAATCATGTATTCAAAAAGCGGCAGAACTAGGATTAGCTCAAGCTTTGACTACCAACGGTACAAAATTAAATTCTGTACTAGAAGTGGGAACTAAACATCTATCTTGGACTAGAATTTCATTAGATGCCGCGACGATGGAAACCCATGATAAAATTCATGGTTCTGTAGATTTTGAATCTATCTTAATACAAATACGGCGATTTGTACAAGCTGAAAGAAAAGGCACAGTTGGGTTGAATATGACCGTAGTTCAGGCTAATCTAGATGAAATTGAAAAGTTTGTGTTGCTAGGCTTAAACTTGGGAGTAGACTATGTGGCTATTCGCCCTGCTTACTATGAGTGTTTTGGTTTTGACAACCCCATCTCTGAAGCAGAACGAGACATTATAAATAAAAGATTAAAAGCATTAAAGACAATTCCTACTGGTAAGATGAGAGTTGTAGTAGGCCAAATGGCTAATGCAGGGAAGGTTGGCAGTTATGTTCCTAACTTATGCCTAGCCCCTGCTCTCAGACCTGTTATTGGTGCAGACGGTGAACTATACCCCTGTTGTGATTTAAGGGGACACAAAGAATATTCTTTCGGGAACATCAAAGAACAGAACTTTTGGGAAATATGGGATAGTGAGTATCGAAAACAGATGTTTGACAGAACAATGAATAAAGAATGTTTGGCACACTGTAGTTTTCCTTATGACTTTTATAATCAGGCTTTAGATTATTTAGGAGATAAAAACAAGATAGATACCGCATTTCTGTAGGAGTAAAAGTTAATGGAAGTAGCAATAGTTTGTAGTAGTTTTAATAGAGCTAAACAATTAGAACGAACAGTATGGAGTATAGCAAATCAGGATTATCCTCTCGATAAAGTTGTCTTAATCATCATAGATGATGGTTCAGTTGACAACACCCCAACTACAATAGCGCAACTCTTTGATAATTACCCCAATCTAAATCTAATTGATATTGTTACACAACGAAAAAAAGAGAACCACTTTGGAGGACATGGCATAGTCCTTAATTTAGGTTTGCGTTACGCTGAAGAACTAGGGGCAGAATACGTATTCCTAACTGGTGGGGACATACTATGGTCTAGTTATGCCCTGAGAAAACATTTGTTGGCTCATAAGGATTTAGATGAGAAAATAAGGGTTGTTGCAGTGAATCTTTCTGAACTAGGTGAGTTTAAAAGCCAATTAACAGGTTATAAAGAAAATAATATGGAGAGTATTGTCAATGCTGTATCTGCTACTATTCATAACTCTGATGCTGACTTGTTATTAGGCCCCCGTATCTATTTTATTCGTCCTGATAGGGAATCGTTGGGAGAAGCTGAAGCTGCGCCTGGACTGTTAGCAAATATTCCTGATTGGTATGATTGGAAACCACCAGAAAAGTTGTTATCACACCCTACAGCTTTAACTTTGGAAGAATTTCCAGACAGAGACCATATCTATCTAGGTTATCCTGGAGAGAGACCTTGTGATAATTCTCATCCTGAATCTCCTAGTTTGCAATCAGCTAAGTTATCTTTTTGGTTAAGACTAGGTGGTTGGGATGAGTCTGGTATAGGGCATTTCTATGAAGATTTGCAGTTAAGATTAAGGTTGCTTAATTATCTAAATTGCTCTGATATGTCCCCTATATTTCCTATAGTTCACCCTGAAGTTAGTTGTTTTCACCAACCGCACCCTAGACAGCTTTCATCCTGTAACCATGACATTTTTGTAGAAAACGTTGAAAAATATGGATATAACGTTAATAAAGGGCAAAATATTGATTGGGGCAGATGTCCACATAGAATCAGAAAAGTTAGAGTGAGGAATTGAAATTGATAGAAATTGCAATTATTTGTTC
>Ga0180007_10003844_pt1 | contig 16347 bp, 11 predicted proteins | sample MM_PC_MetaG_FD_121122 | JGI IMG/M metagenome (GOLD analysis project Ga0180007, IMG submission 121122) | Groundwater microbial communities from the Aspo Hard Rock Laboratory (HRL) deep subsurface site, Sweden - MM_PC_MetaG | ecosystem: Environmental > Aquatic > Deep subsurface > Groundwater... | reverse complement strand
TTGCCGTCTCACGAGGTTTTAAAGTAGGATTTAGAGATTGACCTACTAATGTAGCGGAATATTCTTCGCCGACACCGCCCGTAGTAGGCGGGGTAACCTTAGTTTTGTCTGTAACGGTAATTAAATTCCGATAACAATCGTATTGCCAAAATGTATTGTAAACACACAACCGATAAGTCCCTTGGGTTAAGGTATTAGGCAAAAGATTCATTGTCATAAGATTTTGATCGTGAGGTTTTTGGACAGGAAAAACAACCTGGTTAAGCGTTGCCCAAGCCCGATCTTCAAAACCCAATCCGCGAATAATTAATTCAGTACCAACATCGTAATAAAAACTCATTGGATTGACACTATCAATCATAGGATAGGTAGGCACATAACCGCCCGACGAACCAGCAGGAGCAGCAGAAATAATAAACACGGCATCACTGCTGTCAGTAATAGCCGGAACCGTTACACTACTAATACGTACAGTAGCAGTTGTGGATGTAGGAGATGTTGTCACCCAAGGGAAATCTCCATCATTAGTGGTTGATGCCGTTAACTCTTCCCAACTCCCGCCAGTAGTTCTTTGTAGTTCAATTTTTACATTAGCAATACTACCTGTGGTAGTCCATGTAATATTCTGGGGGGAATCTACCTGCCAATTTTCAGCACCATTTGGCGCTGTGACTGTTATGGTGCCTCCATCCGTTATAACAAAAGATAGTAGGGTAGTATCTGTATCAGCTCTAACCAGCCATCCCCCCAAAGCAACTACACAAATAGCCAGAACGGTGAGAAGTTCTTTTTCTAATAACCTCAATAGATAAAATTTTATTTTTGATATTTGTTTGAACATACTTATAGGTATTATGATATTTACTTATTATATCATAAATATCTCATTCAGTCAAGACAGAAATTAAGAAACAAATAGAGATGATTTGAGGTAAAATCGCCAGGGCTTTAGGGCGTATTTTTGAGCATATATTATTCCCCTCCGAGCTGATTTACCTAATTGTTTAGGGGTTACCACATAGCCATCATCTTCTACCCATAACCCGCTTGTCTGACCTATTATTTTATTATTCAGTGTTTTATCAATAAGCAAGACTCGACACAACTTACCTGGACCAATGGGTTTTTGATTAGTAATAAATAGCGGTTCAACCGCTCGAATTAGTACAGCTTCCGCTTTTTCTGTTTGAGCAGTCACAAAATTAAGACAATAATACATCCCATAAATTAAATAGACATAAATCCGACCAGCTGATCCAAACATAACTTCTGTACGTTTAGTCCGACCTTTACTCGCATGACAAGCTAAATCTTTAACACCACAATAAGCTTCCGTTTCTGTAATACGATAACGAAAAACACCGGAAGGCAAGCTTCTAACCAAGATTTTACCCACAAGATCTGAAGCAACTAACAAGGCTGGGCGAGCAAACCAATTTGATCTAAGTTTGTTCCTGCGCATTAACTCCAGAATTTACCAATTGATCAACATTCTTACTATTAGCAGTGGCAAAAATCATTTTACCAGCCACGGTTTGAAACACTCTGGTTACCAATACCTTAATTTCTTGACCAATTAATCGATAACCATTTTCTACCACTACCATCGTGCCATCACCTAAATATCCGACACCCTGGCTACGATCTTTGCCCTCTTGCACTAATTTAATCTGTAATTCTTCACCTGGTAAAACCACCGGACGTAGAACATTATTTAATTCGTTGACATTTAACACCATAACATTCTGAATTTGAGCTACGCGATTTAAATTATAATCAACCGTCATTAAACGAGCTCTTCGCTTTTTGGCTAAGCGAATCATTTTAGCATCTACATCTATTTCGGAAGGAAAATCATCTTCGATAACATTAATGTTAACACTTTTTTCTTTCCTCAATTCGCTTAAAATATCTAAACCCCGGCGTCCACGACTACGTCGTAAATCATCTGATGAATCGGCAATATTTTGTAATTCATTTAAAACAAATCTGGGAATTAAAAGCCGGCCAGTTAAAAAACCAGTACGAACTATTTCCAATACTCGACCATCAATGATTGCCGAAGTATCTACCAAGATATCGTCAGTTGATGTCGATGCTACGGTTTCTCGTTTTGTAATAGTAGACAAGAAAGTAAATAAATGACCAAAAAATCGGCTAATAATAGCTCTTTGATAGTAAAAATAAGTCGTTACCATGGCAGCGCTAAAGATATTAATGACCAGGGGTAACCATTGACCGAAAGGATCTCTTAAACGAGTTAGGGGTAATGAAATTAGTGTCCCAATAGATAAACCCAAAATTACTCCTACAATCACAATAGCAAAATCCGCCGATTTTATTACAAGTGCTCGACGCATAAATAATAAGTACACGACCAATAACAGTAAAACAATGCCCCCAAAAATTTGTCCAAATAGCATAGTTGATAAAAATAATTAAAGATAAATCCCTACTAAATTTCTAAAGAACAATCATTTAGTTACCTTGGCTTTAGTTCTTGCTAAACCCAAAACCAATTTTCCACCCCGAACTCCCACCGTAACAGTACTACCGTGTTTAAAGTCGCCATTTAATATTCCCTCTGCTAAATTATCTTCGATCGTATTTTGAATTACTCGACGAATTGGTCGCGCTCCACTATCAGGATCAAATCCTTGTTCCGCAATTAATTTTCGAGCAGTTTCACTTACTTCTAATTTAATTTTTTGAATGGCTAAGCGCTCTATTAACTGTTGTATTTGCAAATCGACAATAGTCCTAATATTTTCCTGGTTAAGTGGATGAAAAACAATAATTTTATCAATTCTATTTAAAAATTCCGGACGAAATGTTTTTTTAAGATCATCCATGACCTGTCCACATAAGTTTTCGTATTCTAGATTAGATTGTTGTTCACTTTGTTTAAAACCAATTATTGCCTGACGATTTAGAATGCCGGTACCAACATTGGATGTCAAAATAACAATTGTATTTTTAAAAGATACTTTGCGACCTTTGGCGTCCGTCAGAAAACCATCTTCTAAAATCTGCAATAAAATATTCATTACATCGGGATGCGCTTTTTCTATTTCATCTAACAAAACCACTGCATATGGTTTGCGACGAATAGTTTCGGTTAATCGGCCACCTTCCTCATAACCAACATAACCAGCAGGAGCACCGATTAATCGAGCTATGTTATGTTTTTCCATAAATTCACTCATATCAATGCGCACTAAAGCGCTCTTGTCTTTAAAAATTTCTTCTGCCAGAACTTTAGCCAATTCTGTTTTACCAACACCAGTTGGACCTAAAAACATAAATGAACCCATTGGACGATCAGGATTACCTATCTGAACGCGCGAACGTCTAATAGCAGAAGCCACTGCTTCAACTGCCTCATCTTGTCCCACAATGCGAACTTTAAGAGCACCTTCTAAGGTAGATAAACTTTGTATTTCTTCGCTAGCCAATTCACCTACTGGTATATTAGTCCACAATGAAACTACTTGGGCAATTTCTTTGGGGTTAACTATTGGCCAACTAGATTTATCACCACTGGCAGATTTTTTTTGGGCAGCTTCGATGCGTTTTTGTAAACGTAACTCCTGTGCCCTTAATTTAGCTGCTTTTTCATAATCCTGGCCTTCTACAGCTTTTTCTTTGGACTTCATAATATTATCTAATTGAGTATGTTCTTCTGCTGTGCCTGATTGTAGTAGACCAGAAGCAATTCGGACTGCCGAGGCTGCCTCATCAAGTAAATCAATGGCTTTATCTGGTAGATAGCGATCATTAATATAACGGACAGATAATGAAACGGCAGCTTCGATGGTTTCAACGGGAATAATGACTTTATGATAATCCTCATATTTTTCCTTAATACCCATTAAAATTCCAATTGTTTCTTGAGGTGTGGGTTCGCTAACTAAAATAGATTGGAAACGGCGCTCTAAAGCAGGATCTTTTTCGATATGTTTACGGTATTCATCTAATGTTGTTGCTCCGATCATCTGTAAATCTCCCCGGGCTAAAGCTGGTTTTAAAATATTAGCTGCATCTAAGCTACCTTCGGCACTACCCGCACCTACTAAAGTATGAAGTTCGTCCACAAATAAAATTACGTCTTTGGCACGACTTACCTCTTCCACTATTTGATTAATTCGCTCTTCAAATTCGCCACGATATTTAGTTCCCGCTACCATAGCTGATGGATTTAAAACCATAATACGTTTATCGGCAATATTTTCCGGAGCTTCTTTATTGATAATTTTAATAGCTAGCCCTTCTATAATTGCCGTTTTACCAATACCGGGATCACCAATTAATACAGGATTATTTTTTGTACGACGATTTAATATTTGAATAACACGCTGAATTTCTTTATCTCTACCTATAATTGGATCAATTTTTCCAGATTTAGCCATATTGGTTAAATCTATACTAAAAGTATCCAAAATGGGTGTGCTGGATTTACCAGTACCTCGAGCTCTACCAATGCCTGGCTCACCCATTGCTGTTCCCATAACATTGTCCTGGGCGCTAGCTTGGATAGCATCAGCAGCAATTCGAGAAATTTCAGAAGGGTCTATGCCTATTTCCTTAATAATTCGGCAAGCTTCACTCTGTAAATTTTGCATCATTGCCATAAGTAAATGCTCGGTACCAATATAGTAACTGCCGTACTGGGCAGCGATCAGAACTGCAGTTTCGACTAGCTGTCTAGCACCGGGAGTTAACCCAACTTTAGTTACTGCCTCTTCTTTTTTTGTTAAATTAACGATCATATTAACTTTTTCCCAGCTCACGCCAAGGCTACCCAAAATCTCAAAAGCAGCACCGCTTTTGATATTTAGCATCGCCAATAATAAATGTTCAGTACCCAAATGAGCTGACCCTAAATCTCGCGCCACTTTCTGGGCATTAGTAAGCACCTTTTTCGCATTGGTAGTGAATTTATCTAAATAGTTGTGACTATTCATATTCTATTTATACCACTTTCTTAAGAATATTACCTTAAACTACTGCTGGCTCGTCTGATTGAGTGGTATCCCCCATAGTGTTCGTATCAGTTGGTTCAGTTATTTCTGGAGAATCGGTAGTAATTTCTAATTGAGTACTATCTTCGTTTTCTGTCTGAGTCTGATCAGCATTAATTGTATCAGGGGTTAAAGAAATATCTTGTTTCTCGTTTTCTATTATAGTCTTATTTTCGGTTGCCAATGGCATACCTTCTTTATCCACTTCAATCTGATATCCAGTTAATTTACTAGCTAAACGTACATTTTGGCCTGACTTGCCGATAGCTAACGACAATTGATCACTATCAACTTTAATCTTGGCACTTTTATTTTTCTCATCTAATTCGACTTCACGAACTTTAGCTGGCGCTAAAGCATTAGTGATAAAAGCTTTGGAATCGGCATCCCATAGTACAATGTCAATTTTCTCGTCACCAATTTCTGCCATGACTGCCTGGACCCGCACACCTCGCCGTCCCACTAAAGAACCTACCGGATCAATAGATTCCTGATGCGACAAAACAGCTACCTTAGATCTTACACCCGCTTCTCTTGCAACGACCTTAAGCTCCACCGTTCCAGTCACAATCTCTGGTACTTCTAACTCAAATAATCGACGAATCATATCAGGGTGAGCTCGTGATAGAATTACTTGTGGATCTTTGCCACTAGTTTGCGCCTCAACTACATAAACCTTTAGTCTTTGTCCAGCATAATAATGATCCGATTTAGATTGTTCAGAAGGGAATAAGATCCCGGACGCCTTACCAATATCAACCATCACAACATCACCCTCAATTCGCTGTATTGTTCCGGAAATTAATTGTCCTTCTTTAGATTTATATTCTTGATAAACTACATCTCTTTCAGCTTCCCGCAATCTTTGTAAAATAACTTGTTTGGCAGTCTGAGCAGCTACCCTACCGTATTCAGCTGGAGGAAAAACCTCTTCTTTTATTTCACCGTCGATCTCTGCATCGGGATCAACTTTTCTAGCATCTTCTAATGAAATCTCTCGCATCGGCTCTTCTACATCTTCAACTATTTTATGTACAATAAATAATCGCACTTTTTCGGTTTTGGGATCAATTGTCGCAGTGACTAACTGTTCTTTTTGGCCAAAATCTTTACGGTAAGCTGCGGCAATGGCCGTACCAACAGTTTCTAAAATTATTTCCTTGCTAATGCCTTTTTCTTCGGCAATTTGATTAATAGCCGATATAAATTGTGAATCCATATTACTCCTTAAGTTTTAAAAAAGTGGGCTCACCCACTTCTGTCTCGCTTGTATTTTAATATATAGCTCGGAAGGTGTCAATCGGGTGATTTAATTAAAAGGCATCAGCAATTAACCTTACCTGATATCGCCGTTGCCAGATATTATAAAGAACTTCAACAACCCCAAATGTGATCGGTCCAGTATAAGGATGATGGGATAGGTAGTACATGCTTAATCTACGCAATTTTTGTTGTTTTTTGAGTGTCACTGCTTCACTGGGCCAACCATAATCAGTAGTACTGCGAGTTTTAACTTCAATAAAATAAAGTATGTGTTTGTGGTATGCCACAATATCTATTTCACCTATTTGGCACTGGTAATTACAAGCTACTATTTTAAATTTCTCAAGTTCAAGAAATTTTTTAGCAATAATTTCTCCCGCCTTACCTAAATTTATATCTGACAAGGGATCTTTAAATTAGAACGATAAGAAATACATTTTTTAATTGGTTGATAACTCTTACGATGCCAATCACATATACCTATTTCATTAATTTTCAATTGATGCAGTTTGGTGCCATATCCTTTATTAACATTAAAACAATATTGGGGAATAGAATTGTGAATTTCTCTCATCATTCGATCACGAGCTACTTTTGCCACAATTGAAGCTGCAGCAATAGATACTGATTTTCGATCACCATCAATAATCCCTTGTGAGGATACTTCAGCAAATCCAACTTTAAATCCATCTACTAAAATATATTGTGGAATCTGAGATAAATTGCCTACTGCTCGTCGCATAGCTAAATATGTGGCTTGCCCGATACCCATTTTATCAATTTCATTAACTTCTGCTACACCAATCCCAATATCTACTGCTACCTGATGAATTTTAGTTAGTAAACATTCCCTCTGTAAGGGTGTAAGCAATTTAGAATCATTAATACCATAATAGCGCGCTAAAAACGGCAATACTACCGCTGCCGCTACTACTGGACCAGCCCAAGCTCCTCGACCAGCTTCATCCACTCCCGCAATTGATAAATAACCCTCTCTTTGTAAAGCTTTCTCAAATTTAAGATTGGGAATCTTTTGACTCTTCACCACTCACCTCCGCCTCTACTGTACCATTTTTTTTCGTTTCTGATTCATTAGATGGAGATGATCCATTAGTTTCAACCGCTGGTTGTTGTTCTACTTCGTTATTGCGCTCTTCGGAGTTACTACCCTTATCCATTGATTCAATCTGATCAACTTGATCTGATTCTGCTTTTTCTTTAGCTGCTTGCACAGCTTCTTCTAATACTTCTGTGCTTAACTCTTCAGGTTCCGTAGTTTGGGCAACTAATTCCCAAACATCCTTATCAATTTTCTTTTCTTTCATCTTTAAAGATTTCCCGGAGAGTTTCCGAAGATAATAAAGTTTTGCTCGACGTACTTCAGAACCTTTCTTAAATTCAATCTTAACAATACTGGGAGATTGCAAAGGATAGGTTTTTTCTACTCCTACCCCGTAAGTAATTTTGCGTACGGTAAAGGTGGCATTGGGCCCAGTTTTGCCGTGAGTTTTAATAACAATTCCCTCAAAAACCTGGATTCTTTCTTTAGTACCCTCTTTAATTTTCTGGTGAACTCTAATAATATCCCCTGGATTAACCTGAGAAAGGTTGTCGGTCTTAGTTGATTGTTTTAACATTCCAACCATAGCAAATTAACTTAATCTCCAGCTATGGTAGCAGAAAAACTACCTCAAGGCAAGTATTTCTTAAATAGGAAAGACGAGCTATTACAGCTCGTCTTGGATTGTATTTCCTGGTTGGTTATTACTGCTTTGTCATCAACCCATTTGGGAAGATTTCTTTGCAGGTATCCTCAAATCCCCTACACACCCTTACTTCAAGCGCTCTATTGCTTACACCTAAACTGCTTCCTCCTACTTCTCGGTAATCAATGAAGCAGTCCAGATTAGTAACCACCACGGCAACATCATTGGGATGCCAGTTGGCTCTGGTAAGCTTATCTTGAACGGATTGAACTAACTCCTCCGCTCTTCTAACCGCATAAACAGGTGGTTTTTCACCATCCCCCCTGATGGCTTGATATAATGTCTTCCTCTCCTTTCGATCCAATCCTGCTCGGCTGGATCTCGTTGGTGCTGGCTGCAGTTCAACCAATGTTTTCCTCCTTAGCAGTAGAAAAAAATAATGTACAAGTGGTCGTAATAACCCACTAATTAATCACAGAATAGCAAATTGGGCTGTTGTAGTCAAAAAAACCCCGCCGGTTATCCGGCGGGGTTAATGTCAAGTTCTGAAGCACTTTCTACTACTAAGTGAAAAATCGCTTCAAATTCTGGTTCAGCTTCCAAAACAAAGGATCCAATATCCAGGATATAAATACCTGGATCTCTCTTGGTTTCGCTGACAAGATAGAGTTGCTGCGCTTCAATATCCAACACAGCTGAAGTAAAACCAAAATATTCAGATAATTCCATTTGAATCCCATCTCCACTGCCAGAAATACTTTGGTTTTCCCCATACCTCATCTCCACAGAAAATCGTGAAGATAAGGCATTGGAAATTATCCATATAGTCTGGATGGAGATACCATCAACATCAGTACTATCCTGGATGCCCAGTACACCTCCCAGTGAACCTTGTACCCAAAATGGTACTCCGCAATTATTAATCACTGATTTGGCATTGGTCAGCTGACTATTTCGCTGACGTGGACTAATCCAATATAAATTGGCTTGTCCATTAGCATCGCGACTGGCAAAATAGATTCGCCCCTGTAAATGGGTGGTTATCCATAGTGGAGAAGAAATTAAATCTACTCCATCCAATACCACTTCTTGTTTTTTGTCGCCTAAATGATAAATCACTAACTGGCTACTACTTTGGTAAGTCAACCATTTGCCATTGGGCGAAAAATCAGCAAACTTACTCACCCCGTCACAAGTAATGGATTTAGCCGATATTCCGTCTAACAGGTAAATATCGCTGAACCCGTTAATGATCTGCGTCCAGACCAACCGAGAACCGGTATTATCAAACCGTGGATATGAAGATGTACCGGGAACAGAAATGGTCTGGAAATTTTCCCAATTTTTATTAGCCAACCGAATCTTCCCATCTTGGATATAAACAAACTTAGTATAAGTAAGTGGAGAAATTAGGTTGATTTCAATTTCCGGCAAATGTGGTATTTCAAGATCCTCCATAAACACACCTTTGAAACTGAGATCTAACACATAGTCAATCCAATTAAAAACTGCTCTGGATAAAATAAGATCGTCTTTACCAGAAAGTAAATCAGCGTGGTCATAGCCATCCCAAATCTGGTAATGGCTACAACCATATATGGCAGAATAAACTGGAACTATACCATCGCTTTGTTTCTCTAAGGGGTCTCCATTACGCCAGTCTGAAGCATTGATAAATATAGCCCCAACTTCTGCTGATTGCCTATTGCTATCCTGAATACCATAACCCCGTTTGTAATCATCAAGAATTCCCATAATCATATCAGCTACATGTGGCCAGGCATTTGGCACGGAGGGCAAGCTAATCCGTCCAGCAAAAGAAATTAATTTACTTTTAGCAGACCCCGTTCCAGGATAACCAGAAACTAAATTCTCTGATCCTCCAATTAAATAATCAATCAATTGATGCAATGCATCTGTCACTGTATTGGTTAATAATTTTCTGGCCGTGCGATCAAGTAATTCATAATCAGCCAATGGACTACCTAAAACTGGCGCCCCAAGTAATACCCCACCAGCAATTACTTGATACTGCTGATCTATAACCCACGTAACCAACCCACCTTCACTATGACCAACTAAACAAATTGTAGCGTCTCCAAATTCTTCACTACTTTTAATGTCCGAGACTAAATCTGTGGCAATTAGATCAATTTTCTGATTGGTATTGTAAGTATAAAACCAAATCTCTGCCAATTCAGACAATGGCTGATTAAATTTTTCCTTACACACCCATTGCAATTGATCTAACATACACGCGAATGTTTGTTCAACTGTCGCTTGTGTCTGGCCAACCGAATCGGGTCCTTCACCCATAAAACGACCATGAATGAAGATAACTTTTTTACTACAACTGATTCTCTGCTTAGACCATTTAATTAAATGGCCACAATTCACCCGCTCTGTTACTGTATCCCTTCCGTACGGCAAACTTGAGTTAGATATATCCGACATGCCACAACTTTGCTGCACTGCCAGAATAACCCAAAACAAAAACCAACACTTCATTTGGCATCACTTCCTCTAAGATTTCAAGGTAGATTTTAAGACAAAACTATTTTAAGCTCTCGTTCCAATTCTGGAGTTTGAGCAGTTTTAGTTTTAGTTTTTAACTTTTGCCACTGTCCACTAGCAAATACCTCTAATTCTACACTAACTTCTCCTTGGTGCTTCTCGAGAGTATCTTTTAGTGATTTAAACTGATTTTCTTTAAACCCGCGTGGCACTTTAATTAATAAACCTTTCTGATTGAACTGAAATTTGTCCGTTTGATTTAATGACGTTTCGATTGGTTCTGCTATCTTAGATAAACCCGGCAAAGCATTTAGATATTCATCGGTAATTTCAGTAATACTGTCCGCTACTAATTTAGCTTCACTATGTACTATAATTTCGCCGTTTTCCTCTGTTGCTCGGTCTTTAACATTTACTTTTCCTTCAATTAAAAGAATTTTATCTGTAACTAATAAATCCCCATGATTATTTAATATATTAGGGAAGATGATCACTTCCAAGCTACTCGTTAAATCTTCTAAGCGCATAAATGCCATTGGTTCACGATTACGAGTTATAACTTTTTGAATAGCAGTAACAATCCCCCCTACTTTAATTTTTTTATTATCAAAACTACTATTTAAAGAGGTGATATCACGAACATGCCCCTTTAATTTCGGCATTAATTCCTTTAATGGATGTTTAGAGACAAAAGTACCTAGTAATTCTTTTTCCCAAGCTAATAATTCACGTTCGGTGGCTAATTCACCCTTTTGTAACTGAAAAACCGGTGCATTTACGACTGAATCACCAAAAATATCAATTTGATTAGTGTGATTATTTTTATGAAAATTATTAATAAAATCAGTTAAACGATCAACATTGTTAAATAATATTTTCCGATCACCAAATTCATCTAAGGCACCCGCCCGTGATAAAGATTCTATTACTTTTTTACTGAGAGCTTCTTTGGGAACTCGCATTAAGAAGTCTATAAGATCTTTAAAGACACCTTTTTTCTTGCGTTCTTCTTCAATAAGCTCTGAAACTTTTCGACCAACATTTTTAATCACATTTAAACCAAATCGAATATTGCCCGTTTCTTTCACTACTGCAAAATCAGTAAAACTTTCATTAACTGATGGTGGTAAAACTTTAATACCTAATCTTTCAGCTTCTGCTATATCTTTAGAAATTTTATCTAAATCGGTTTGATCAGAAGTTAATAATGCCGCTAGAAATTCATTAGGAAAGTGCACTTTTAAATAAGCAGTCCAATAAGCGATTACTGCGTAAGAAGCTGCGTGAGCTTTATTAAATCCATAATCAGCAAATGGTTTAACAAATTCAAATAACTGGTCGGCAATTTTACGATCGATACCATTATTCACAGCTCCCTCAATAAATTTCTTCTGCTGTTCTAATAATAATTCCTTGATTTTTTTACCAATAGCTTTCCTTAGTACATCGGCTTCCCCTAAAGTAAAACCGCACAGATCTCGAGCAATCTGCAAAACTTGTTCTTGATAAATAGCAATCCCATAAGTAGCTTTTAAAATTGGTTCTAATTTAGGATGCAAATATTCGATCTTTTTACGACCGTGTTTACGATCGATAAAATCTGGTATCAATTCGATTGGACCCGGACGATACAAGGCCACCATAGCTATAAGATCATCTAACACAGATGGTTTTAATTCTTGTAAATTACGGCGCATTCCTTCACTTTCAAATTGGAACACTCCCACAGTTTCACCATGGCTTAATAATGTAAAAACTGCTGGATCATTAAAATTAATATCATTCATAATTAATTCTTGATTGCGGGTCTTTCGAATAATCCTTAATGCGTTTTTAATAATAGTTAGGTTTTTTAGTCCCAAAAAATCAATCTTTAAAAGACCTAATTTTTCTATTGGTCCCATCGAATATTGAGTTACTAATGAAACCTCTCCCTTAGCAGCACGTTGAATGGGTGCGTAATTAACTAAATCTTTATCACCAATAACCACTCCTGCAGCATGAGTAGAAGTGTGACGAACAACTCCTTCTAATTTTTTTGATAGATCAATCAAACGTTTAATTTGGATATCAGAATTGTACAGTTTAGTTAGTTCTTCTATATTATTGAAAGCATCATTTAAACTAAGGCCAAATGGAATTAATTTAGCAACCCTGTCCACATCACTATAAGCAATCCCCAACACTCGGCCAGTGTCTCTAATGGCTGCTCGTGCCGCCATAGTTCCAAAGGTTACAATTTGTGATACCCGCGCTTCTCCATATTTTTCTACAACATAATGAATAACCTCCTCTCGACGATCATCGGCAAAATCAATATCAAAATCTGGCATGCTAATACGCGAAGGGTTAAGAAAACGCTCAAAAAACAATCCGTATTCCAAAGGATCTAAGTCGGTAATATTTAAAACATACGAAACCATACTAGCAGCGCCACTGCCTCGACCTGGTCCCACTAAAATTCCTTGACTTTTTGCCCAGTTAATTAAATCGGCTACTACCAAAAAATATGATTCATAGTTCATTTGATTAACTACGCTAACTTCGTAATTAATACGTTCTAAAACTGTTGGGCTAGGATTATCACCAAATCGCTGTTTTACACCAGCTGCAATTAATTTGTTTAAATATTCTTTAGTAGATGTTTCTCCGGTCGGTAGATCAAATCTAGGCAAAATAATTTTACCGAGCTCAAGTTCCACATTGCACATCTCGGCAATTTTTTCTGTATTAGCAATCGCTTCTGGGATATCAGCAAAAGCTTGAGCTATTACATCAGGATGTTTAAAATCAAACACATCGGCATGCATATTAAATCTATCTTCATCTGCAAGTAAAGCGCCTGTTTGTACGCATAATAAAACATCCTGTGCCTCGACATCATCTGGAGTTAGATAATGCGAATCGCAGGTCGCGACCAGTGGAATATTCAATTCTTTTGCCAGTTCTCTTATCGCCGTATTGGCTGTAATTTGATCTGGCATATTAAAATGTGGCATTAATTCAAAATAATAGTCATCTCCAAAAACATCCTGATGCCACAAGGCCACACGACGCGCTTCAATTAAATCTCCTTTTAAAATTGCTGATGGTACTTCTCCTGCTAAACATCCCGACATAGCAATTAAACCTTCTTTATGTTTGGCCAAAAAATCATGATCAACCCTAGGCTTGTAATAATAACCATCAACGTGCGCTTTAGTAACAATTTGTAATAAATTAAGATAGCCCTGATAATTTTTAGCCAATAAAGTTAAATGAAAATATCCCTTCTTCCCAGGCGTGGCTATTTTTTCCTCCAATTTACCGGGCGTAACATATATCTCACAACCTAAAATTGGCTTAATGCCTTGTTTTTTACACTCTAAATAAAATTCAACAATGCCATACATTGCCCCATGATCAGTTAAAGCTAAGGCAGTAGCACCTTGTGCCTTAGCGGCAGCTACTAAATCTGGAATCTTTGTTAGACCATCTAGCAAACTATAGTGGCTATGCACATGCAAATGAACCAATTTACCTCCTACCCAAATCTTTTTAGTAAATTATTTTTATTAATTTTGATTACTTGCGGCGACGTTCAAAAAACAACCAGCTAATTAAAACAACTCCAAAAATTGCGGCTAAAATTATCACTAACCACCAAATCCAGCTTAATACTGAATGAGTCAGACCCACTGCTAAATTAACTAATGTATGACCGGGATTGGTTGCTGATAAAAACCAAACACTAATTAGAAAAATTAAACTTCCTAATAAAATATCTCTAATGATATGAGGATGAGATTCTCCAAAATAAGCTAACTCATTAACAAATATTTGGAATCCACTTTTTTCCTGATAATCTTTTCCCATTAAATCTAAAATAGCTCGCAAATAAATAGCCGTAGCTTCTTCTGCTGTTTTTTTATCTACCCAGAAACCTGGTACTTCTACAATATCTTCATAAACTTTCCGCGCTTCCAAAAGCGCTTTTAAATTAGAAAACAGATTAGCCGAATTTTGGATGGCATCATTAACCGTATTGCCTACACTAATAATACCCAATACCTCACGAAACAATTTATCTGCTTCTATAACTGCCATATTTAAAGCAGAGCTATTTTTTTGCACCAAAAGCTTCGCAATACGATCCCATTCTTTCTCGATGATAATCTCTTGTTGTTCCATCTCTTGTTCTGGTGATGGTTGTTCTAAAATATCCTCTTCCATAATAATTAATAGAAGTTAATAATTTTATCAGGAACAAACTTATAATTTTTTTTAATTAAACTAACTAATTTATCGTCTTGTTTAATAGTAGATAACACAGTTATTTCATCGGAACCAACCGGCACTTCAATAGTCCCCCGTTTTTTACCCTGTTCTTGGATAACTAAAGTAATTTTATCTAATTTTGCTTTATTAGGATCAGCTATTGGCCACTTTGATGTAAAAACGCTGGTTTTATTACCTAAAACGTCCTGCCATATTTCTTCAGCAATATGTGGAGCAAAAGGTGCTAACAACACTACAAAATCTTTGAGCCAACTATTGCTTTTACCGTCTTCAATCGCTTCATTAATAAAAATCATGAAAGCACTAACTGCGGTATTAAAATGAAATTCATTAACGTCTTGAGTAATTTTAATAATTAAACGATGGAGATTACCGTCTTTGCTGTCATCTACTGGTAATTTGGCTCTTTCCTGGATCAAACGATACAAGCGGTCTAAAAATTTTTTTATTCCTTCAATGCCAGCCGTACTCCACGGTTTGGCTTGATCAAATGGCCCCATAAACATTTCATACATCCGCAAGGCATCAGCCCCATAACCTTCCACTACTTCATCAGGATTAATTACATTACCCCGTGATTTACTCATTTTTTCACCATTCTCACCCAAAATCATCCCTTGGTGACGTAATTTCATAAACGGTTCATTAAATGTAATATAACCAAACTTATGTAAAACTTTTGTAATAAATCTTGCAAAAATTAAATGACCTGTGGCGTGTTCTGCTCCACCAATGTATACATCTACTGGCAACCAGTATTTTAATTTATCAGGATCAGCAAATTTTTGGTTATTATATGGATCAACATAGCGTAAATAGTACCAAGACGAACAAACAAAAGTATCTAGTGTATCGTATTCCCTTCTAATAGCTTCTGGATAGCCTGTTGGCAACTTTTTAAATTCTTCCGAATAAGTTAGGGGTGATTCACCGGTTGGCCTAAACTCAACATCGGTTGGCAAAAGCACTGGTAGATCTTTTTCTTTAATTAAAATTGGATTATCATTTTTATCATACAAAATTGGAATTGGCGCACCCCAATATCTTTGACGAGAAACTAACCAATCCCGCAACCGATATTTAGTGGTAATTTTTCCATTAATAATTTTAGTAATCTTTATCCCGGCTATCTGACAATCCATGCCATCAAATTTATCCGAGTTCACTAAAACCCCCTTTCCAATAAATGGTAGTTGTCCATTGCCTCCGTTAATAACTTCAATGATCGGTAAATTAAACTTTTGGGCAAATTGGTAGTCCCGTTCATCATGAGCAGGCACACACATTATTGCTCCATAACCATAACCAACTAAAACATAGTCTGCCACCCAAATAGGAATCTCGGCATTGTTAGCCGGATTAATAGCATAAGCACCAGTAAATACTCCTGTTTTATCTTTCGTCTCTGCTATCCGATCTAATTCAGTTTTTTTAGCAGTAATTTCTTGATATTCATGCACCTTGTCCCGATATTCATCTGTCACAATTTTTTCTAAATCACTATACTCTGGCGCTACCACTACATAAGTGGCCCCAAATAGAGTATCTGGTCGCGTAGTAAACAC
>Ga0180007_10003843_pt1 | contig 16351 bp, 16 predicted proteins | sample MM_PC_MetaG_FD_121122 | JGI IMG/M metagenome (GOLD analysis project Ga0180007, IMG submission 121122) | Groundwater microbial communities from the Aspo Hard Rock Laboratory (HRL) deep subsurface site, Sweden - MM_PC_MetaG | ecosystem: Environmental > Aquatic > Deep subsurface > Groundwater... | reverse complement strand
CCATCCGAAAAATTCAGTTGTGACAATTCACGGTTTGGAATACGAGCATTATCCTCAATATTATCCGGCCTGGCACCGAGTTTATTTGCGTTGGGTTACAAAATACTCTGTTTTTGGAGCAAGACGAGTTATCGCAATTTCTGAAAGCACAAAAAAAGATTTGATAGAGCGTCAACCCAAAAAAGCCCAAAAAATTTCGGTTGTTCACCACGGTTTTTGTTTTCCCGCTGTCACCAATCTAGCAAAAAACAGCATTTTTCAAAAAAAGAGGCGGCAAAAAAAAGAGCGAATTCAATACGGCCTAGCCAATATCAGGAAGCCTTATTTGATTTATCTTGGTCGCTTGGAGCAAAAAAAGAATATTGAAGGAATTTTGGAAGCGTACAAAATTTTGAAACAAGAACATAAGATTTCCCATCAGCTAGTTTTGGCCGGTGCGCCCGGATACGGATATAAAAATATCAAATATCAAATATCAAATATCAAAAATAAAGAAGAGATTATTTTTACTGGATATGTCAGCGAAGATGAAAAATGGCAGTTGCTTACCAACGCCGATATTTTCTTGTTTCCCAGTTTCTATGAGGGCTTTGGCTTGCCAGTTTTGGAAGCGCAGGCGGCGGGCGCGCCGGTTGTCACTTCTTTCGTTTCCAGTCTTCCGGAAGTGGCTGGCCAGGGCGCATTATTTGTGAATCCAAAAAATCCTGCGCAAATTGCCGAGGCGGCCAAGCGCATAATTGACGATAGAAATTTGCGTGATAGACTGATAGAATCGGGCTATGAAAATTTGAAAAGATTCAGCTGGGAAAAATGCGCGCGGGAAACACTTAAGATTTTAGTTGAAAAATGAAATTAGCCTTGGTGCATGATTATCTGATCAGATTCGGAGGGGCCGAGAGGGTTCTTTTGGAAATGGCCAAAATGTTTCCGGGGGCGCCCATTTATACTCTTTTATATGATGAACAAAAAATGGGCAAATGGTTTCCGTCTAGCCGTGTGCAAACTTCATTTTTACAAAAATTCCCCAGATGGTGGCGGGTACGGCATAAATATCTGCTGCCGTTTCTGCCGGCGGCGGTTGAGACGTTTGACTTAAGGGAATTTGATTTGGTTATTTCTTCTTCTTCGGTTTTTGCCAAAGGGGTAGTGACCCGGCCCAAAACCACGCACATCAATTATTGCCATAACGCCGCCAGATTTCTGTGGGATTATAATTCTGATTATCTGCTTGAGCAAAGTTTGGGCGGGTTGAGAGGGATAGCTGTTAAATTGATGTTAAATTATATACGGTTGTGGGATAGGTCGGCCAGCCGGCGAGTGGATTATTTTATCGCCAATTCCAGAGCGACAGCCGCGCGAATAAAAAAGTTTTATCGCCGCGAGGCAAAAGTAATTTATCCGCCGGTGGAGATAACAAATATTTTTTTAAACCAGCGGGCGAGCCGCAACCCTTCGCTTTCGACCACCCACTCCAGCTCTGTCCCGCTTCGCGGGACGCCGGTCTTCGCTCAGGGCCGCGGCTCGCCCGCAGCAGATAATAATTATTTTTTAATCGTTTCCCAGCTTACTCCTTACAAAAAAATTGATGTCGCGGTTGAGGCGTTCAATAAATTGGAATTGCCGTTGGTGATTATCGGGGAGGGGCCGCAAAAAGAATCTCTGCAAAAAATCGCCAAAAGCAATATTAAAATTTTTGGCTGGCAGCCCGACAATATCACGCAGGAATATTTTAAAAACTGTACGGCCTTTATTTTTCCGGGCGAAGATGATTTTGGCATGGCGCCCGTGGAAGCGATGAAATATGGCAAGCCGGTGCTGGCGCTAAAAGCCGGCGGAGCGCTGGAGACGGTTTTGCCCGGAATAACAGGAGAATTTTTTGATGCGGCAGTGCCTGAAGTTTTGGCTGACGGCGTCAGGCGCTTGCGCGAAAACCTGCCAAATTACAGTTCGTTGGTTATCCGCAAATGGGCGGAAAAGTTTTCAGCGGAGAGATTTAGAAGCGAAATATTGGAATTTATTGAGAAAGTAAGGTATAATCTAAATAATGAGATTTGATTTCTTAAAGCATACAAAAACTTATTGTTTGGCTCCAGCGCCCCTATTATTTATATTTACCAATTTTTTTGCAATTGGAGCTATTTTATTTTTAATTTTTTTGTTATTTTTTCTTCTAATACGATCTTTGATAAAAAAGAGGAGAGGATTAATTGTTTTTGATAATATATTTAAAACGATTTGTCTTTTTTTAATTACAATTTTAATTTTTTTAATCACTTTTGGATATTTTTATACAGATCTTCATTTATATGTAATAAGCCTTTTGGTGATGACAATTTTCTTAGTTGTTACCTTGTTTTTAGGAAAGAAGTTTTCATTGTTCAGAGTTAGAAATATATATTTAATTTTGGCTTTTGTCTCTTTGGTTCTTTTTATCACACTATCTTTTATAAATATTTTTAATGCCTATAAAGAACAGCAGGAAGAAGTTAGAACGCAGCAAGAGAAAATCGAATTTGAAAAGATGGTTTTAGGATTGCTACCTATCCGCCCGGACCTAAAAAAGGAGGGGCAGAATTCCGATTCTTTATTTTTTCTTACTTCACAAAACTTAAGCGTTTTAGAAGATTATTATAAAACTATACTCCTTAGTTTAGGTTGGAAATTATCCGAGGAAGAGAGAACAGATTATTACGAAGCCATTCTCTTTTATAAAAAAATTAATAACGAAGATAAATGGATAGAACTTTCTTTTTCTGATGAGTTGAGCCGTATGAAAATTTCCGTGTATAACGAGAAGCGCCCGCTATCTGCTCCGGTTTTTTTTCCCTCAAATTTTTTGGGAACCTGTGGAGAATTCCTTTGGTTTTAGTTTAATTTTTTTCAATGCTTATCGGTCATCAGCGCATCTGGGATTTTTTAACTCAAAGCGCGGCCAAAAACCGGCTGGCGCACGCTTATTTGTTTGTCGGCCCAGCGCAAATCGGCAAAAAAACTTTAGCCGCGGAGTTCGCCAAATGGCTTCTGTGCCAGCAAAAGAAGAATAATTCCGCCTGCGGCGTCTGCAGGTCTTGTCTGGATATTGCCAAAAATCAGCACCCGGATTTGTTTATTTTAAGCCCCAAACAGGAAGAAAAGAAAGGCGTTGTTAAAACATTTGAGATTGGCATTGGTGAAATTAAAACATTGCGGCGCCATCTTAGTCTTTTTCCCTATAGCGCTAAATACAAAATTGCCGTTATTGATGAGGTAGGTAGCCTGACGCGCGAAGCGATAAATTCTTTTTTAAAAACGCTGGAAGAGCCGGGCCAAAATACTTTAATTATTTTAATATCTTCGTCTTGGCAGTTTATTTTGCCGACAATAATTTCTCGCTGCCAGCTTATTAAATTTTTGCCGGTTAAGGAACAGAAGTTGGCTGTTGGGTTAAAAAAGATAGGGAAAAAAGAAGGGGATATTTTAAAAATAATAAAACTGGCGGCTGGGCGGCCGGGCCAGGCAATTAATTTGTTAGAAAACCCGGAAATTTTAGCAGGCCAGCAAGCCGGCATAGATTCTTTTAAAAAAACCCTAAAAGCTGATTTGGCTTGGCGCTGGGACTTGGCAAAAGAATTAAGCCAGAATTTAGCCGTGGCGCAGGAAACTTTGTCTCAATGGTCGCTATGGCTGCGCGACCGCCTGCTTGAAGCCAGCGGATGCGAACATTTGCTGGTCGGAAGCAGGGCGGAAACTAAAATCTCTTATCCGGTTAAAAATTTACTTGCTATAATAAAAGAAGTTCAGCGAACGCAAGATATTTTAAGTAATTCCAGTTTCAATTCGCGGCTAGCGCTGGAAGTATTAATGATGAAAATTTGAAACCCTGCTAATTTACGAATCATTACTAATCTTACTAATAAGATATTTGCCTGCCTACCGGCAGGTAGGTAATATTTGTAAAAATTAGCCCGTCTGCCAAAGCCAATAGTGATTAGTTCATAATAACAGGCGATAAATTTTAATAATCATAAAACACGAATTACCTGCTTGGCCTCTTTGGCTATTGGCGGGCAGGTAAATTCGTAGGGTATTATGAAGAAACATTTTTTAACCATTGTTGCGCCATTGCTTTTTATCGTGCCGCTGGCACAGATTTTTCCGGCTGTTTCTTGCACCCCGACGCGGGACGGCGGAGTTTTTCGGTCTTCTGACAGGGGCGAGACATTTGCGCAGAAAGTTGCGATTACAAAAAATCAGACTATTGCCGGCGTGAATATTTTAACTATTAAAAGCGACCCCCAGGACTCAAACATTATTTATTTGGGGACTCGGGGTGAAGGTCTGTATAAAAGCATGGACGGCGGCGATACTTGGTATCGTCTGAATGAAACAAATAAAGTTTTCACCAAGCGCGCCAATGTTTATGACATCGCCATTGATCCAAAAAACAGCAGCAATATTTATGTCGGAACATATCAAGACAGATTCGGCCGTCTTTTCCGCTCGCCCGACGGGGGCAAAAATTGGGAAGAGATTTATCGCGTCTCGCGCGAAAAATACGCTATTTTCGCCGTAGAAGTTGATTTATACGATCCCGCAATAGTTTACATGGGTTCGGCCGAAGGAGGGTTGTTTAAAAGTACGGATTTTGGCAAGAGCTGGAAAATAATCAATTGGTTTGACGATGTAATTTCCGACATCAAGGTTAATCCGCACGACACCCGCGAGGTCTATGTCAGCACCTATCGCAAGGGGCTTTATAAAACAACCGATAAGGGCGCCAGCTGGCAGCACATTGACAGTTTATCTTCATATCCTGAAGCGGGGCAGATTGAAATTTTGGTGATGGATTTTCGCAATCCGAATGTTTTGTACACCGGTTCCCAGACCGGCCTGCTAAAAACTATTGACGGCGGCCAGACTTGGCAGAGAGTGAATATCATCATTCCGCCAAATTCTGTGCCGGTGCAGTCAATCGCGCTGGATCCGGTTAACGCCGCTTCTCTTTATTACGGCGCCGGCAATGTTCTTTACCGCACTGACGATATTGGTCAGACATGGACAATTCATCCTATTGCCAGCACCAGAAAAATTCAGGTTATTGCGATTGACTCGCGTAACCCGGATGTATTATATTTGGGGATGCATGAATGAAGGGCTTGGCCCAAAAATTCAAGCCGTAGGTGAAGAATTTTTGGTTGCCAAACCTTTACCCCGTTAGATAAAAGCTTCCGAGCTTCCTCAACGATTGATTCTCCAGCAGATTAAATATTGAATAGCGAATCTTGGATGTTTTTATCTAACGGGGTGTTCAATGTTGTTAGCCCCGTTAGATAGTAGGGCTATAACATTGAAAAACGATTTTACATTTTTAATAATTATTTTCTCGTTGGACAAGCTAAAATTTTATCTAACGGGGACAACATTGGCATGACTTATAAAGAAATAATTAATAAAATTAAACCAAATCTAGACCGAACTATAGAAAAATTCAAAGAAGAACTGGGGACGTTGCGCACTGGCCGCGCCACGCCTGCTTTAATTGAGACTGTTGAAGTGGAGTGTTATGGCTCGCGCATGCCGTTAAAACAGTTGGCCGCTATTACCGCGCCCGAGCCTCGTGCGCTCATGGTTCAGCCCTGGGACACTTCTATTATTAAAGAAATAGAAAAAGCAATTGTTTCTTCGCGGACCGGTTTATCAGTTGCAATCTCGGGAGAATTAATAAGGGTTAATATTCCTTCTTTAAACGAAGAAAGCCGCAAGGAACTGGTCAGAACTTTGCGTCAAAAAATGGAAGCCGCTCGCGTTTCTATACGGTCTTTACGCGAGCAGGTCTGGAAAGAAATTCAGGAAAAAGAGCGTTCTGGCGAGATTCGCGAAGACGATAAATTCCGCGGCAAAGACGAACTGCAGAAATTAATTGATGAATATAATAAAAAAGTGGAGGATATGGGCGGGGCGAAAGAAAAAGAAATTATGACAATATAAAATATGCGGGAATAGCCGTTTCGAAAAAACGCGGTCGTCCCTTGTCGATGATAGCAGTTTTTTATCAGCAGGCGCCGCTCGTGTCTTGCCGCATCATCCAAGTAGGATCTCTTAGTAGAGAATGCGGCTGCGACACGTTTTTTTCATCGGCTATTCCTGCATTTATTTTCGCAGTTCGCATAGTTTTAGCATTCAATTAGTATTTTCGCATCATATTTTTATGTTGACGGTAATTATTTTCATTATCATCCTCGGTATTTTGATTTTTGTCCACGAACTCGGACATTTTTTTGTTGCCAAAAAAAACGGCGTGAAAGTGGAAGAATTCGGCTTTGGTTTTCCGCCAAGAATTTTTGGGGTCAAGCGGGGCGAGACTATCTATTCAATAAATCTTATTCCTTTGGGCGGCTTCGTTAAAATTTTTGGCGAAGACGGGCAGGAAAAAGAAAATCATCATTCTTTTGCCGCCAAAAAGGTTTGGCAGAGAGCTATAATTTTGGTGGCCGGCGTGGCGATGAATGTTTTACTGGCAATTTTTCTTTTGAGCTTAGGAAATATAATCGGTACGCCAACAGCCATTGAAGACAGCCAGAATGTTGAGGGTGCCAAAGTTCAGATAACCGTGGTCGCGTTCCAGTCTCCGGCGGAGCAGGCCGGCATCAAAGCGGGCGATATATTCATAAAAATGTCCGGCGGTTCCGGGCAGTTGTCAGACATAATCAAGGTCAGCCAGGTTCAGGACTTTACGGAAAAAAACAAAGGCCAGGAAATTTCAGTTTTTCTTGAACGGGGCAAAAACCAGATTGAATTAAAACTTACGCCGCGCGCCAATCCACCGCAGGAAGAAGGAGCCATGGGCGTGGGGCTGGCCAGAGTCGCGGTGATTTCTCTTCCTTGGCACAGGGCAATCTATGAAGGAGCTGTCTCGGTCTTTGCTCTGGCCTGGTTAATTTTAACGGCTGTGGGCAATTTGTTCTGGCATTTGGTTACCACAGGAAAAACAACGGGGGAGATAACCGGGCCGGTGGGAATTTTTCAGATAACCGGTCAGGCAGCGCAGATGGGGTTTATTTATTTATTGAACCTGACCGCTTTGCTTTCCATTAATCTGGCAATTATTAACGCCCTGCCTTTTCCGGCGCTTGACGGCGGGCGGTTATTATTTTTACTTATTGAAAAAATAAAAGGCTCGCCCGTCAGCCAAAAGATAGAGAGAACAATCCATTCAGCCGGCTTTGTGTTTTTAATTATTTTAATGGTGTTAATTACCGCTAGAGACGTAATGAAGATTTTTTAAGAATATATCTCGGATGTTTTAAAAGCGACTTGCTCCGCTTTGGCGGAGCAAGTCGCTTTTTTCACCTTGTCCAATCTTGTCCAAAATTTCAGCCAAAAGCTTGACAAATAACTTCGCAGGTGATATAATATAGGCAGAAAGAAGAAGGGTTGAGGTTCGCTAAAAACAGGCGTATTTAGGCAAAGATAAGGACGGAGGGGGTGTTATCACCAACGCTCTGTCCCTCTCTTTGCTGGAATAAAAAATCGTTCTTAAAAGGAGGAATTATGGGCTTAAAAGGAATAGTAGTTTTGATAATAGTTGTGTTTTTGGGGATCTCTTACGGCGTTTATAAGGTAAGCGCCGTAAAATCCACGAAATCGGTCGCCTCTTATTATGAGGAGCAGCAGAAAGCGATTGATGAAATCAATCGCTTTCTGGACAAAAAATAGTTTTCAGGGCAGGTCGCGGATAAATAATAAATAAAATTTTTCCGCGCCTGCCCTCCTTATCCGAATTCATTTTCTATTGACGAAATTGTTTTATGTCTAAGTTTGACCCCATTACTTGATCGGCAAATAGAGTAAATCTGTAATGGTTATCTATGAGAAGTAATATTGGATCAAGTAACGGGGTAAACTTTCATGATGGAAGTGGGTTCGGATAAGGAGTTTGAGGAAGTTCTTTTTTTGAAAAAAATTTGTAAGATGAAAATGAAAGGAGGAAAAGAATTATGGGCGAACAGGCTGGACGCAATGCGGTGAGTAAGGGGGGGCCGAGAATCAAAATTGAGAAATTAATTAGATTCTTTCCCGAAACGGTAAGAGCCAGACTCCAGGGATTCGTTGACGGCAAAATTTCTGAGGAAACTCTCAAGGAGGGTATCCTGGATGAGCTCTCGACTTTCTGCAATACTATCCGGGCTATTCAGGGTAAGCTCGGAAGTAAAAAGCCAGACAAGGAGATCGGCGGGAGAAAGTTTTGGTATCCTTCTATGCCCGGCGAAAAAAAATAAATTTAAGCGTGTGGCTTCCCATAGAAATATTATGGGAAGCCGTTTTTTTATTGACCGAGCGATTTAAAGTTGTATAATACAGATACTAAAAATGGTTTCATAAAATCCCTCCTAACCTCCCTTTAAAAAGGGAGGAAAAAATATTGCGATGTTCAATAAACTTTTTGGGAAAATTTCAAAAGACATTGGTATTGATTTGGGAACGGCTAATACGCTGGTTTATGTCAAGGGCCGCGGGATTGTGATTAATGAGCCGTCGGTCGTGGCGCTCAATCAAAAGACCGGCCAGATTTTGGCGATTGGCAACGAAGCCAAAAGAATGGTCGGCCGCACGCCCGCCCACATTGTTGCGATCAGGCCCTTGGTTGACGGCGTGATTTCGGACTTTGAAGTAACGGAGCAGATGCTGCGTTATTTTATTAATCAGGTGCACAAAAAAGGTTTGGCGTTTTTGTCCCGGCCCAGAGTCGTTATCGGCGTGCCCTGCGGCGTGACCGAAGTGGAAAAGCGGGCGGTTGAGGATGCTTCTCGCAATGCCGGCGCGCGGGAGGTTTATTTGATTGAAGAGCCGATGTCGGCGGCTATTGGCGCGCGCCTACCTATTCAGGATCCGGCCGGCAATATGATTGTGGATATCGGCGGGGGGACCTGCGAAGTGGCGGTGATTTCGCTTGGCGGCATTGTAGTTTCCAAAAGTCTGCGCATTGCCGGCGATAAATTAAACGACGATATTATCCGCTACGCCCGCGATGAGTTTAAACTGCTTTTGGGCGAAAGAACGGCAGAGGATATCAAAATTTCTATTGGATCCGCTTATGAAGTGGACAAAAAAATGGAGGCGACCATGCGCGGCCGCGATTTGATTAACGGCCTGCCCAAAGAAATTATTGTTGATGACGCGCAAATTCGCGAAGCGCTGCGCCGTTCGGTCAGAATTTTGGTTAATGCGATTAAATCAACCGTGGAGCAGACTCCGCCGGAACTCGTCGCCGATATTATGGAACGTGGAATTGTTTTGTCGGGCGGCGGCTCGTTGCTTCGCGGCTTGGATAAATTAGTGGCCGAGGAAACGCAAATGCCGGTGCGCATTGCTGAAGACCCGTTAACCGCCGTGGTGCGCGGCTGCGGCGTGGTGCTGGAAGACGTGGATAAGCTGAAAGAGGTTTTGGTGCCGACGCGTTATGAGGAAGTGCCGAAGTAAAACATATTTTACCGCTTTTTTGGTAGCAAGAAAGCGGTGGAAAAAACTACGCGCAAGGCGTTCCCGCTAAGCGGGACGCCATTGCGCGGGAAAAAATTAATCTTAAATGCCCAAAAGATTTAATTTTAAATATACAGGATCGTTTTTTATCGTTATCGCAGTAATCTTGCTGCTGATTTTTTTTAATTTTCGCGGCTGGCTGGAAATTCCCAAAAACATTATTTATCAAGCGTTTTCGCCGGTTTTAAAATCTTTTTACTGGGCCGGTGGCAAAATAACTTCCGGCCTGAATATTTTTTTCACGTTAAAGGATTTGGGCACAGAGAATGCAAAATTAAAAGAAGAGAATGCCAAACTATGGCAGGAAAATTCTAAGTTTAAAGAAGCGGCAAAAGAGAATGAAAGTTTGCGTCAGCGCTTAGAATTGGGGTCGGTGCAGGAGCGCAAATTTATTATGGCCAGCGTTATTGGTTTTAACCCCCAGCTTGGCCAATACCTTTTGGTTGATAAGGGCTTAGCCGAGGGAGTCTCGCCGGGCGCGGCGGCAGTCACCGCCGCGAACTTTTTGGTCGGCAAAGTGGTCGAAGCCAGTCAGCACAGCGCCAAAATTTTGCTGATTTCCGACAGTAATTCCATGGTTAACGCGCTGACGCAGGAAGGCCGGGTGAGCGGAATTGTCAAAGGGAAGCATGGCCTGGGTTTAATAATGGAAATGATTCCGATTGACAAACAAATTAAAATTAATGAAACTGTTTTAACTTCCGGCCGCGACGACACCATTCCAGCCGGGCTTATTATTGGGAGCATCAGCGATATTATTTTAAAAGAGTCAGATATTTTTCAAAAAGCCGTTATTGCTCCGGCCCAGGACGCCGGGGAGCTGGAAACGGTCTTTATCGTTAAACCTTAATTATTATTGACATTGGCCCGCCCGCATCGCCAAGTGAAGCTTTGGCGGGCGTGGCAGGTGGACGCGGAAATTACAGTATCGTAATTTATAGATTAAATGAAATTTTTTTTACTGCTGATTTTATTTTTTTTTGTTGTTAGCTTGCAGATAGCCGTTTTGCCGCGGCTGGAAATTTTAGGCGTTGTCCCTAATTTTATTTTGGCGGCAACGATAGTCTGGGCGATTTGCGAGCAGGAAAAAAAGTCCAGCTGGCTGGTTTTAATTCCGGTGTTTCTATTTGACGCTGTTGCCGGACGCCCTTTCGGCCTGATAATCCTTAGCATGTGGCTGGCTTTTGGATTTGTGCGATGGCTCAGCCGGTCGCTTTTTAAACAGAGCGGTTTTGTTTCTGTCCTGGTTTTAAGCGTTTCCGGCGTTCTGTTTTATTCTCTGGTTTTTGCCGGCCTGGCAAAACTGGCCGAATTTTCAGGCTTGAGCAGCCAGACGCTGTTTTTGGCCGATTTTTACAGCTATCCGAATTTGCTGGTTGCGGTTTTGTATAACGGACTTTTTTGCCTGCTGGTTTTCTGGCCTTTTAAAAAACTTCAGCGTTATTTTGATAAATTTTCGGTTCAATTGCAGCCGATTAAATAAAGGGTATTAAACCCCAGAGCCCGCCCAGGGCGGGGACTCAAATTAGGAATATACCCTTACAGCAGAGCTGCAGGGTATTAAAAATACCCTTTCTTTTGACATCGCTCGGACAATATGCTTACAGGCGCATTGTCCTCGCTAGTCAAAATAATTCATTTATATATGGATTTTTTGCTAAATCATAATAAAAAGTTAAGAGAATACCGGGTGCGCAAAATCCTCAAAGAGGCGATTGAGCCGGAGGAAATTTTACTTGACGCCGCCAAAGCGCCCGAGCTGGAAGATCAAAAAATTGAAGTGCCAATCAGGCCAAAAACATTCAGGCTTTTTTTGTGGCTGATTGTGGCCGTCTTTTTGGTTTTGGTTGGTCAGTCGTTTTACCTGCAAATAATAAAAGGCGCGACTTATGGGCAAATGGCGGAACGCAACAGTATTCGCAGCTTTCCGATTTTTGCTTCGCGCGGCATAATCTATGACCGGACCATGAAGCAGCTGGTCTATAATGTTCCGAGCTTTGATTTAGTGGTTACTCCGCAGGACTTGCCAAAAGATTTGTCGCAGCGAAATTTAGTCATCGGTCACGTAGCTAATATCGTGGGTCTGGCGGAAGAGGAAATTGTCGGACAGATAGAAAAATTTGATTTTCGGGTCGCCCAGAGCTTCTCTTTAAGCAGTAATTTGGAACACGAAAAAGTTCTTGTACTGGAATCTCAAATAGCAGGACTGCCGGGTTTTAGGATTGAAAACAACGCTGTTCGCCAATATATTTTTTCTCCTTATCTTTCAAATGTCCTGGGTTATTTGGGGAAGATGGCGGCAGGGGACTTGAAAAACAATCCAGACTATTTTATGACTGAAAAAATCGGCAAGGACGGGCTGGAGCAGGCATATGAGAAAATTTTAAGAGGCCAGCCGGGAGAAAAATTAATTGAAGTGGATGCGCAGGGCCGTCAGAAAAGCTTACTTTCTGAAAGCGAGCCAAAAGATGGTCTGGGGCTGGTTTTGACTATAGATAATGAGCTGCAAAAACAAATATACGAAAAATTAAAAAAAACAGTAGGAAAGCTGGGGCTTAAAAAGGCGGCGGCTGTTGCCATTGACCCGCGCAGCGGCGGGGTGTTGGCCTTGGTCAGTTTGCCGAGTTTTGATAATAATATTTTTGCCGGAAGTCTTTCTGTTGATGATTACGCAAATTTAAAGAATGACCCGAATCAGCCTCTTTTTAACCGGGCCCTTTCCGGTCAATATGCTCCCGGTTCAACCGTCAAACCATTCATCGGTGCGGCGGCCCTGCAGGAAGGAGTAATTTCAAAATATACCACGATTTTTGATCCGGGCGAGCTTGTTTTGGCAAATCAGTATAATCCCGAAATAATTTATCGTTTTCCGGACTGGAAGGCGCACGGAACAGTCGACATTTACACGGCAATCGCCCAGTCCTGCGATGTCTTTTTTTATACAATTGGCGGCGGTTATGGTAATATAGAGGGACTGGGGCTTGAACGGCTGGAAGAGTACTTTGGGCTTTTCGGTTTCGGGGCAAAACTGGGCATTGACTTGCCGGGCGAAGCTTCGGGTTTGGTGCCCAGTGCCGCCTGGAAAAAAGAAGCTAAAAATGAACAATGGTACACGGGCGATACTTATCATATTTCGATCGGCCAAGGAGACTTACTGGTAACGCCGCTGCAGCTGGCGGCCGCCACCGCTTCGCTGGCCAATGACGGCAAGCTTTTGGCGCCGCATCTGGTTGACAAAATTATTGATTCGGATAAAAATATTATTAATACGATTCAATCTAAAATTTTGCGCGCCAACTTTGTATCAAGTGAAAATTTAGATGTTATAAAAAAGGGAATGCGCCAAGCCGTTACCGTCGGTTCGGCGTATCTGCTTAATGATTTAACAGTTCCGGTCGCCGCAAAAACCGGCACGGCACAGGTTGCCGGCCAGAAAAATCCTAATGCCTGGGTCAGCCTTTTTGCCCCCTACGACAACCCGCAAATCGCGCTGGTAGTTTTAGTGGAGAATGCCGGCGAGGGAAGCAAGGTGGCGGTGCCAATAGCCAAGGAAATATTGGAAGAATACTTTAATAAATAAAATACAAATTCTAAAGCTCAAATATCCCCGAACAATCCTCCGGATTTAACGGGGCAGGCAAATCAAATCTAAAATCCAAATGACAAAAATGTTTTTAGACTTTGGACTTTGAGCTTGATTTGTAATTTGGATTTTGGCATTTAGATTTTTAATAATATGCCTCAATACATTAGTCAGGAAGGTTTGGAAAAGCAAAAAAAAGAGCTGGAAGAATTAAAACTAAAGCGGCAGGAAATTGCTCAGCGCCTGGAGGAGGCAAAAGCGCTGGGAGATCTGTCTGAAAATCAGGAATATATTGCCGCCAAGGAAGCGCAGGCGTTTAACGAAGGGAAAATCGTGGAATTGGAACAGCTTTTGCGCGACGCGGTTGTCATTGAAAACAACCGCAAACGCGGTGAGGTGCATATCGGCTCTTCAGTTGAAGTCAGGGTTAACGGCAAAAGCAAAACTTTTACTATTGTCGGTTCAGAGGAAGCTGACCCGGTTAACGGTAAAATTTCCAACGAGTCGCCGCTGGGCAAGGCATTTTTAGGACGCAAGGTCGGCGAGTCAGCGGAGGCGGAAACGCCGGGCGGGAAGATGCATTATAAAATTATTGATATAAAATAAATTTATCTTGCCGCTTTTTTGACAGCCCCGATATTCATCGGGGTAAACTCCAAAGCGGCGCCGCGCCTGCCAAAGCTCGATAATGATTAGCTTGATATATAATTTAAAGCGAACTGGAGTTTGCTTAAAATTATAAGTCCGAGTAATCAAGCTTTGGTTATCGGTCGCACGTCGCCAAAGGCTATGGCCGACGGCGCGCGGGCAGGGAAAAAAGCGCCGCGCAGGGCGTTCCCGCTAAGCGGGACGCCAAGCGCGGAAAAATGAAATGTCTTTAGAAAAAATAAAATCCGACCGGCTGCAAAAGCTGGAACGTATCAGGACGGCAGGCGTTGACGCCTATCCTCTGGAAATGTCCAGAGCGCGCCAGGATGTTATCTTTGTTTTGGATAATTTTGAAAAATTGAGCAGCGCTAAAAAAGAGACGGTTTTAGCCGGTCGCCTTCGCCTGATTCGCTCTCACGGCGGTTCTACTTTTGCAGACCTGGAAGATTCTTCCGGCAAAATTCAGGTTTATTTTAAAAAAGATTTGATAGGTGACAAAGATTACGCGTTTTTCACCGATAATTTTGATATGGGTGATTTTATTGAGGTGGCGGGTGAGCTTTTTGCGACCCAGAAAGGCGAAAAAACGCTTTTGGTTAAAAATTATCGTCTGTTGGCCAAGGCACTCAACCAGTTGCCCGACAAATGGCACGGCTTGGAAGACATAGAAGAAAGATTCCGTCGGCGTTATCTTGATTTATTAATGAACAAAGAAGTCAAGCAGCGTTTCAGAGCCCGCAGCGGAATCTTAAAAAACTTACGGATGTTTTTGGAGTCGCGAGGATTTATTGAAGTGGAAACGCCGATTTTGCAAGCGTTGCCGGGCGGCGCGCTGGCCAAACCCTTTAAAACCCATCTAAATTCTCTGGATATGGATTTATATTTGCGCGTGGCGCCGGAACTCTATTTAAAAAGATTGCTGGTTGCCGGCTTTGACAAAGTCTACGAACTTGGGCGTTCCTTCCGCAACGAAGGCATGGACAAATCTCATAATCCCGAATTTACAATGCTGGAATTTTACTGGGCTTATGCCGACTACGAGCAATTAATGGAGTTAACCGAAGAGCTGTTTGAATTTATGGCGCCGGAACTGGAAATTGAATATCAGGGCAATAAAATAAATTTCGCGCCACCGTTTAAGCGGATTTCCCTGCACGATTTTATTTTGGAGCATTATTTAGTTGATATCAAAACAGCCAAAAAAGACGCATTAAAGAAAATTTTAGAGAAAGTCGGCCAGAAGGTTGGCGATGATATGCCCCAATGCAAAATGGTGGACGAGCTTTTAAAAACCTTAAGGCCGAAAATTATTCAGCCGACTTTTATTATCAATCATCCGATAGAGATGTCGCCTTTGGCAAAAAGCGCCCAAACCGATACAGCGGAGGCGGCTAGGTTTCAGCTGCTGGTTGGCGGGATGGAACTGATAAACGCGTATTCGGAATTAAATGATCCGCAAGAGCAGGCAACGCGCATGAAAAAACAAGAAGAGCTTCGCGATGAAGAAATCCAGCGCTATGACCAAGATTTTATTGAAGCATTGGAATACGGCATGCCGCCGGCCGCCGGCTTCGGCCTGGGCGTTGACCGGCTGGTGATGCTGCTAACCGACGCCCCCACCCTGCGCGAAGTTATTTTATTTCCGACGATGAGGGAAAAATAAATTTTCGTCTTTTCGAGGTCCGTCTCCTACCCCCGGACTCTCTATTGCATGTGATCGAGGAGCTAATTTTTAAAAATAAAATGAAGAATTTTTTGACTGTGGATAAATATTATAAAATGTCGGATGCTGAGCTTAAAAATGAAGCGGCAAGATGGAATATTAAAGGATATGAAGATAGATCTGGCAGAGCAAACAGGAGCATTATCATTGATCAACTAATAACCAAAGATAGAGCTAATAATTCAAGGTATGCTATTTTTCTTTCTTTAATAGCATTGCTTGTAAGTATCTTAATTCTTATTTTTAAATAATTTTATATGCACAGCGTATACAAAAGTTATCAAAATAACGTATATCGTTTTGATTTTGAAAAGGATAAATATCCTTCGCGCAGTTTTGAATGGAATTTTATTTCTTGTCTAAATTGGGAGTGGGGATGGGTAGAAGAATTTAATCAAAATTATCTTATTTCTTATCCATACAATTATGGAAAAGAAATTACTAAAGAAGAAGCCTTAAGATGTAATCAAGAGAAGACACAGGTTCGTTGTTCTATATGTAAAAAAGACATGGGCTGTGACTACAAGGGATATGAAGATTTAGTTGGTTTTTACGAACTTCCTCTTTGTCCAAATTGTTATTTAGGGATGAGAAAAATATTTGATGAGAAAAAACATTTATGTGATGTCTGCAGATTTGGGGGCCAAATAACTGCGGCGACTAGAAAATCAAAAGCTGGCCAGACAGCTATGGGGATTGAATATGTTTGTACAGAACATTATATCGATGAATTAGAAGAAAAAATAAACAAAAGATGGTGGCAAAAATTTTAAATATCTTTCAGATTGATTTATGAAAAACTTTTTAAAAGAAAATTGGTTAACTTGGTTGGCGGGAGTCGCTTTCTGTCTATTTATTGCCTTAGGCGCTTTTCTATT
>Ga0180007_10003842_pt1 | contig 16351 bp, 16 predicted proteins | sample MM_PC_MetaG_FD_121122 | JGI IMG/M metagenome (GOLD analysis project Ga0180007, IMG submission 121122) | Groundwater microbial communities from the Aspo Hard Rock Laboratory (HRL) deep subsurface site, Sweden - MM_PC_MetaG | ecosystem: Environmental > Aquatic > Deep subsurface > Groundwater... | reverse complement strand
TCAGTCATTGGATTATCAAACGCCGTGGGAAGTTTATTCCGGAATTAAATTTAACGTTTCGGAAAATAAAATTTTCCACCTTGAATTATCTTAACTTTGGTCTTGACAGTAGAAGTATTTTAGAGACCTGGGATGCGCCTTAATTTTACCACAATGCAATACTGGTATGACACAAATGCATTTAAACCAAATATCAGAACATGTAAGAGAAGATTATCATGCAATAGTATTAATGGATAGAGCAAGTTGGCATACAACAGAAGCCTTAAATGTTCCAAACAACATTACATTAATGCCATTACCACCATATTCACCGGAATTAAATCCTATGGAACAAGTTTGGCAACAATTACGCAAAATAAAGTTATCGAATACCAATTTCAAAAACTACGATGATATTTTGGATTCTTGTTGTGAAGCATGGAATTGCTTCCGCAATGAGGATGGAAATATTCAGAATTTATGTACTCGTGATTGGGCTAAATTTTAGGTAATTTATTTTTGGAATTGGTATAAGTATCCATTCTACAACAAGTTAGGCCAGTTTACCTACCTTAAAAATCGGTCCCATATTAACTGCACCCCGCTAAACAGCATATAGCCCTTTCCGGGCATAAAACCCCTCAAAAATTCTCATTATTTTAAGGCGTAGTGAAATTACTCCCCCGACTTTAGTCGGGGGAGTAATTTCACTTATAAGAACATTGATATAGCTAAAAGACTTAATATCTCAACTGAGACAGTTAGTCGGTCTTATCGTATTGTCAATGATGACAAAAAATACAATAAAATTCTAAAGAATCAAGAATGTTGTAATTACAGACTTGACCCCTTTATGTTTATTTGCTGTTGAGCTTTGTTTATAACTCGCCAAAGTATACCTTTACAATTGCACTTTGGCGAGTTATATTAATTAGTGTAAAAAGGAGTGAAGATGGATGTAATTTTTGGGCGGGGAAGAGAAAAACTACAATCTTGCCAGAGCAATTTCTGATATAGGATTTGGAGAAATAAGAAGATAGTTAGAATATAAAGCTAAGATTAGAGGAAAAACTATCTATGTCGCGAATAGGTTTTTCCCTAATTCAAAAACATGTTCTAAATGTAAAGAACTAAGGCAGGATTTAAGACTGAAAGATAGGATTTTCAAATGTCGATGTGGAAATAACAGCAATGCGAGATTCGGTTTTTCCGATTCTAGTAACCCGTATCGTTGAATCAGGAAGTAAACTTCAAGCTGTATAAGTTTGAGTAAGTTTTATGGAACGGTTCCGACAGGAAAGGTTTATCAAAAACCTTTTTTATTAACATAAAGGGTGTAAACTTAGATAAGGAGGTGGGGGTATGGTTGGTTTAGTTAAGTTAGTAGGGATAGTCATAGTAGTTTTAGGCGTTGTTTATTTGATAAAGCCGGTTATGATGCAGAAAATTGCCAAATACTGGGTAGAAGGGAATAGACTTTATATCGCCAGCGTAATAAATATTTTATTTGGTATTATTTTTTTTAGCGCCGCGGCAAAATGTTCTTGGCCGATATTTATAGGCATAATGGGCGGATTAAGTTTGTTAAAGGGTGTAGTCCTAGGTGTTTTAGGTCCAAAAAAAGCGGTGCCTATTATTGAGGAATTAATGAAATCCTCAAAACGTATTTTACGTTTGATGGCAATAATAGTTTTAGTGTTCGGTGTATTCGTTATTTACGCGGTATAATTTTAAAAGACTGAAAATTGGGAGATATTATTTTTTGTCAGCAGTAAGAGATTCTATCAGCTTAGTTATTTTAAAAATAATGTCTTCAGTGATTTGATGGAATTCTATTCCTATGTCAAAAAGAATTTGGCTTTCATTTTGAGGATGTTTCCTTTCAAATGCCCACATAATTCGGCCTTTACAAATTATAGATTTGGCACTTATTCCATGAATAATTACGCTAATAATAGTGGAAGGTTCTAGTTTTTTATCAGTAAAGACGCGTATGCCTCCGGCGCTGATATTTTCTGTTTGTGTCTGTATAGTATTTTTTTCAGAAGTATTGACAGCTAGTTCGCATGGAAAATGAGCTCTTATAAATTGTCTGCGTTCTTTTTTATTCCAACTCATTATTTCTTCCTGGTATAATCTTCAGGTATAATTTTATAAGATTATACCTGATTACAGTGATTATTTTAGATTACAGAGATTGAAAATATTAGTTTTTTTATCGCTGTAATCAGTTTTTGATCTCTATAATCAAGCGTTGGTGTTATTTTACACCAGTGCCAAGGTAGATTTATTAACGTATTTAATATATAACATATAAACAGTATTTATTGCAACCGGAATGGAAAAAGTAAGTGAAAATTCTGAACGAAGAAAAACTGAAAGGATAAAGGCTCGGTTTTGAGTTCACATAAAGAATATAGTAAGAGGATGAAACCAATGGTGATAACAGGGCAAGTTATGTATAATATTTTAGCAGAGGATGATGAACATCGGCTAGGGATTTCTTTCACACGGATAACTAAGGAAGATAGGCAATCTATATTGCAGTTCGTTAAAATGGGGGATTAATTATTCTGATTTAAAAATGAAAAAAAATAGACAAATATTTTTTGTTGGTTATATCGCATTTTTAATCGCGATTTGTGGAGTTACTTTTAAAATATTGGCGCAAGATGACCAAATTGTTGCCTCAGTAATTCCACAGATACATGTCACCGGTGTGATCTATGATGGTCAGGAGCCGGTAGCTATAATTAATGGAGAAATTGTAAGAGAAGGTGACTCCATAAGTGGAGTAAAAGTTCTGAAGGTAAATGAGTCAGAAGTTAAACTTCAGTATCAGGATGATATTTTTATCAGAAAGTTAGGAGCTAAATCCGTAACAGTAGATACACCTTTTGTTAAAATCAGCCGTAAAAAATCAGGTATAGTTTCTTTTTTAGAGTTCATCAGTTCTCGATCAGGTGTAAAGATAAACAATAGTAGAGAAATAAAAAAAATAGGCGCGGTGATAAGGAAAAATATCGCGAAGATGATTTGGATTGCGTGGTTAATACCTATTTTTACATATGTTTATTCGGCACTTACTTTACAAATAATCGCGAAAAAAACAAACACGGAAAATAGTTGGCTTGCTTGGATTCCTATAGCTTCGCTCTATCTAGTGTGTGAAATTGCTGATAGGCCGGCATGGTGGATGTTACTTTTATTTCTGCCGTATGTTAATATTATTATTTTTATCATTCTTTGGAAAGATATTGCTAAGGCGCGGGGTAAATCAGGGTGGTTAGGGTTATGTGTTATAATTCCGATAATAAGTTTTGTTGTAATGGGATATTTAGCTTTCTCAGGCGATAAGGTTAAAAAGTTAGAGGACGTAACGAAAATTCCTCAACGACCTTCTATGGAGTTGCCTCCCGAATCGTCTACTATAGAGTTACCTCCAGAAAACCCGCCACCGGGACTTTAAGGTAGGGTTTTTCCTTTTTATAAAAAAGGAATTTAAAGGATATGAAATTAATGGATAAAAGAAAGTTTCCTCGAGTAGTCGCGCGGTTTATCGTTACGTGTAATATGGATAGATCGTTAGAAATGCATATGTGGATTGGTAATAGAGAAATTGACGCCTTGATGTTAAATTTAAGCCAGGAGGGGATGGCGATTTTAACTCAATACAATGTTCGCGCCGGATCTGTGATTTCTATTAAATTTACTTTAATAAATCTTGGTACTATTGTTGATGAAGATAGAGTGAGATCAATGGAGATGGTGGGGAAAGTTTGTTATAATACGTTAGCCCAAGGAAGAGAATATAGATTAGGCATTTCTTTTGTTCGGATATCAAGAAAAGATAAAGAGGCGATAGCTAATTTTGTAAGATCAGAAATAAAGTAATTTAATTGGTACGAATAAAGAGAGGATAATAAGTTTAGTCAGCCACTTGGAGTAATGAAAAAGGAGGAAAGTTTTATGAGAAATTATGTTTTAGTTGGGAGAGTTTTTCTTTTGTTGGGCGCAATAGTTTTAATCGCGGGGTGTGGTAAACAGGAAGTGAAAATAGGGTTAGACGATGAAAAAAATGTAAAATTATCAGGAAGTAGTGTTCCGGAGAAGGGAAGTGAAAAAATGGGCGCGCAAAAGGGAAGTAAAGTTAAAGTTCAATATACTGGGAAACTTGCTGATGGAACCATATTTGATAAGTCTCAGGATAATGATCCTTTAAAATTCACCTTAGGCAGCGGTTCTATTATTCCTGGATTTGAAAATGCGGTAGAAGGGATGCAATTAAATGAAGAGAAACAGGTAATTATAGCGGCGACAGACGCTTATGGTGAAAGGAATGAAGGTTTAGTTAGAGAGTTTCCTAATAGCGCATTCCCTGAAGATTTTGTGCCGCAAAAAGGGATGATGATTAGTTTAGGCGATCCTTCTGGGAAGGCTATACCAGCTACCATAGTAGAGGTGTCGCAGGAAAATGTTAAAGTTGACCTTAATCATCCTTTAGCCGGGAAAGAGCTTGTTTTTGATATAAAGGTTGTTAGTGTTGAGTAAATAGGTTATAGGGTACAAGTTACAGGTCACAAGTAGCAGGTAACAGGGGATAAGTAACGGAAGACAGAGGACGGAAGACATCTGTTTTTAGATAAAGAGGGGTATGTTTATGGGGAAAAGTATTACTTATAAAGTTTTAGAAAAACATCTTTCCTGTGGAAAGTTAGTTGCTGGGCAGGAGATTGGCATAAAAATAGATCAGACTTTGACGCAGGATGCCACAGGAACAATGGCTTATTTACAGTTTGAATCGATGGGATTGGATAGAGTTAAAACTGAAACTTCAGTAAGTTATATAGATCACAATACGATTCAGCAGGGGTATGAAAATGCTGACGACCATAAATATTTACAGACAGTAGCAGCTAAATACGGTATTTATTTTTCTAGAGCCGGTAACGGTATTTGTCATCAAGTTCATCTTGAACGTTTTTCTGTGCCAGCTAAAACTTTATTAGGAAGCGATAGCCATACTCCTACCTGTGGCGGTATGGGGATGATTGCTATTGGCGCTGGAGGGTTAGATGTTGCTGTTGCCATGGGGGGTGGTATCTTTTATTTGATCGCGCCGCAAGTTATAAAGGTAGAATTAACGGGAAAACTAAGAGAATGGGTTTCGGCTAAGGACGTGATTCTTCATTTGTTAGGTATTCTTTCTACCAAAGGTAATGTTAATAAAGTAATTGAGTATGCTGGCGATGGAGTAGAAACTTTATCAATTCCCCAGCGCGCGACAATTACCAATATGGGCGCTGAAATGGGGGTTACAACCAGCATTTTTCCTTCTGATAGAATTACTCAACAATTTTTAACGGCTCAGGGCAGAGATCATCAGTGGGTAGGTCTTTGTGCTGATGAATCAGCCCAGTATTGCAAAGTAATAAAAATTGATTTAGCGCAAGTGATGCCTATGGTGGCATTGCCTAATTCGCCGGCCAATGTTGTTTGTGTTCGGGAGCTAGCAGGAAAAAAAGTTGATCAGGTCCAAATTGGCAGCTGCACAAATTCTTCGTTAAGAGATTTAATGATTGTTGGTAAAATTTTAGAAGGTAAAAAAGTGCATCCTAGAGTGTCTTTATCAATTGCTCCTGGTTCGCGACAGGTTTTTTCTATGATTTCAAAGAATGGAACGCTTTCTTCTATGATTGATGCCGGAGCGCGAATTATGGAAAGTACTTGCGGGTTCTGTATTGGTAATGGGCAGGCGCCGCAAACGCAAGCGGTTTCTGTAAGGACGAATAACAGAAACTTTTCCGGTCGGTGCGGTACCGAATCGGCTGGAGTTTATCTTGTTTCTCCCCAAACCGCGGCCCTGGCGGCCATTGCTGGCGAATTTATCGATCCTTTTAGTATGAAAAAAGAAGTGTTTCCTCGCGTTGATTTGCCGCAAAGTTTTGATATCGATGACAGTATGATTATTGTGCCATTGGAGCCTTTGCCCCAAGTCGAAGTTTTTAGAGGTCCGAACATTGGATCTTTGCCGGTTAATACTTTCTTGTCTGAGGAGTTATTTGGAGAGGTGGTGATTAAAGTAGGTGATAAAATTACGACTGATCATATTATGCCCGCTGGTCAGCGGCTTAAGTATCGGTCAAATATTAAAAAATATTCTGAGTATGTGTTTGAAAATATTGATTCGGATTTTTGGCGTAAAGCGCTGAAATTACGTGATGATAAAAAAAGTGTTTTTATTGTTGCCGGCGCCAGTTATGGGCAAGGGTCAAGTAGAGAGCACGCTGCCGTTTGCCCGATGTATTTGGGTGTAAAGGCGGTGCTGGCGAAATCGTTTGAAAGGATTCATGTTGCTAATTTAGTTAACTTTGGAATATTGCCGTTGGTGTTTGATAAAGAAGAAGATTACGATAAAATCGCGCAAAACGATCATATTCAAATAAAAGATATTATTTCACAGATGGCTAATAGTGATACAATAGTAATTAGCAATCAGACTAAAAATATTGAAATAAAAATGAAAGGAATAATGAGTCCTCGACAAAAAGAAATTGTTAAGGCGGGAGGACTTTTAAATAGTTTATAGTTCGAGTTAAAGATAAATTTATTTTATAGAAAAGTATTGCGAAATTTTTTTAAAAAAACTTGAAAATTTTATTATTTTTTTGTATAATTTTAAATAAGCCTAGAAAAGGCTTAGTGTATGGTTTGAGTTAATTTTTGGGAAAATAAAATTATGATTCAGGCGAACTCTCTTACAATGAATTATGGGACGGTTTTGGCGTTGCGCGATGTATCGTTTCAGATACAGAAGGGAGAGATTTTAGGTTTACTTGGGCCTAACGGCGCGGGTAAAACTACGCTTATGCGTATTCTTACGACCTACCTTTATCCTACTTCGGGAACAGCTTTAGTACAAGGATTCGATGTAAAGGAATCAGCTCTTGATGTTCGCGCTGTTATTGGATATCTTCCCGAATCAGTTCCCGTTTATCCGGATATGCTTGTTAATGAGTATCTGCGTTTTATAGGCGGGGCTAGAGGGTTAGACGGTCAGAAACTTAGAGAGCGGTTACAGTGGGTAAGGGAAGTTTGCGGATTGAAACGGGTGTGGCGGTATTTAGTATCAGAAGTATCAAAAGGGTATGCTCAGCGGATTGGTCTGGCGCAAGCTATTATTCATGATCCTAAAGTTCTTATTTTAGATGAGCCTACCTCAGGATTAGATCCTTTACAAATAATCGATATACGTAACTTAATTAGATCTTTATCCGCGGATAAAACTATTGTGTTTTCAACTCATATTTTGCAGGAAGTAGAAGCGTTAGCGACAAGAATTGTTATTATTAATAATGGTAATCTAATTGCCGATGGAACAAAAGACGAGTTGATTCATCGAGCCAAGGACGCTCAACGATTAGTTTTTACGGTAAAAGCTAAAAGGTATGAAGTTGAGGATACTTTAAGGAAAATAGATATGCTTGATGAAGTAAAGTTTTTAGGAGAATTTGACAATGGGTATGTGAAATTTTGGGTAAGGGCAAAAGTTGGTTGTCCGATAATCAATGTTATTGACGAGACAATCAAGAATAAGAAATGGCCGTTGCGGGAGTTTATTAAGGAAGAAGCGAAATTAGAAGAAGTATTTATTACATTATTGAATAAGTAATAAGGATTAAGTGGGGTATAAGTCGTAAGAGAGAAGAATTAAGGATTAAGCAAGTCATAAGTTGTAAGGAGTAAGGATTAAGTTGGAGAAAAGAGAGAAGATAAAAAAAATAAAGAGAATTATAGGTTTTAGGTTAGATTAGATTAAACTTAATTCTTAAAGCTTAAAACTTAAGGCTGTAGAAAATTATGAAATTATTTCATTTTAAAAATTTAGGAGTTATATTTAAAAGAGAGTTTCGGGCTTATTTCGATTCCGCTATTGCTTACATCTATATAATAGTATTCGTTTTATTTTTTGGGGCTTTATTCATGCCGCAGTTTTTTCTTATTGGTCAAGCTCAAATGCGGTATTTTTTTGATTTGCTTCCTATAATACTATGCGTGTTTATTCCTGCTATAACAATGCGCCTTTGGGCTGAAGATAGAAGAGGTAATACCTTTGAGCTTTTGCTCACTTTTCCTATGCGGCCGCGGGAGCTTGTTGTTGGAAAATTTTTGGCAAGCTTTGTGTTTTATCTGTGCGTAATAGCGGCGACCTTGCCTGTTCCTATAATGATAATGGTTTTAGGTTCTCCTGATTTAGGCCCTATTGTTGGCGGATATATAGGCGCTGTTTTGTTGGGAGCTTTTTTTATTGCTATTGGGATATTTATTTCCGGTATTTGTAAAGATCAGATTGTCGCTTTTATTTTAGCGATGATAGGTTGTTTTGGCTTTTTTCTTATTGGGACGGAATTTATAGCTACGTTTGTTGATAGTTGGTTTGGCGGATTTGGAACGTTGTTGGGCAAATTTTTTGGACTTACCCGGCATTACAGCAGTTTTGTGAAAGGGGTTGTTGATATCAGAGATTTTTTATATTTTGCCGGCGGTACCGCTATTTTTCTTATTTTAAACGGGTTTTATATTGATGGACGGATGCGTCCACGGTATCGTACCACTTTTTCTATTGCTGTAGGTCTTTGTTTCGTGATTGTCGCGTTTTTTAACTGGATTTTTTTCGATACGCCGATAGGCCGGTTTGATTTGACTCAAGCAAAGACTTATACTGTTTCAAAAATAACAAAAAGTATTTTAAGCGAACTTAAAGCTCCTGTAACTGTAAAATTTTATATTTCCGCTTCAAATAAAATGCCTACAGGGTTTAAGACTTTGGAACAGGATGTTCTTGATAAACTTGCTGAGTTAAGAGAAATTTCATCTGGTAAATTAAATTATAAATTGTTCCATATGGAAACAGTTGGCGAGGAGCAATCATCGGGTAAAGACGAAGAAGAATCTATGGAGAAGCAGTTAGAGAGAAAAGGCATTAATCCTTTTCAGGTAAGGTCGGTAGAAGCTGATGAAATGGGGGTGAAACTTATTTATTCAGCGATGGCTTTATCATATAAAGAAAAGGGCGACGAAGTTATTCCTCAAGTTATACCTGATAATCTTAATGAATTAGAATATACCTTAATATCAAAGATATACCGTTTGACTATGGATAAACTTCCTAAAATCGCTATTGTCGCGCCTTATAGTGAGCAAAAGATAGATCCAAAAGCATTGGGTGTTTTAAGGCAGATGGGGTTATCTGTTCCTGATATGCAGCGCCAAGATAAGTTTAAGATGCTTACAATGCTTCTTCAATATGAAGGGTATGATGTTAACCGTATTGATCTTACTCAAGATTCTCCTTTAGATGAAGATATTGACACGCTTATTCTGGTTCAGCCGGAAAAATTAAATGATCGGCAGCGGTTTGAAATAAATAAGTTTTTAGTTGGCGGGGGATCGTTATTTTTAGCCGTTCAGAATTATAATTTTGATTATATGCCTTCTCAAACAGGGGTAAGCTTAATGCCTAGACAATTAGACTCTGGGATAAATTCTTTGATTACGGATTGGGGCGTTAGCGTTAGTGAAAATATACTTATGGATTTAAAACATAGAGTGCTTAACATTAGCGTCGCCGGGTTTGGTCCTTTTTCCGGAAGTATGCCGGTAAAGTTGCCTATTCAGATTGAAGTTGACCATACCGGCATGAATAGGGATGTTTCTATTACCTCAGCGATTTCGTCAATATTTTATGTTTGGGGCAGCGCGCTTAATGTTGATGGCGCTAAAATTGAACAGGATGGTATAGCAAAACAAATTCTTTTAGAATCCAGTCCTGACGCTTGGGAGAGTTCTTTTCCTGGTGGGAATGTTCTTAAACCTAGGGATATTAGGCTTCCGGCATTAAAAGATAGAAGTAAAAAAACTTTAGCTGTTCTTTTGCGGGGTCAATTTAGAGATAACTTTGTTGATCAACCGGTACCTAGTTGGCCGGTTGTTGGAGACCAGGAACAGAATCAAAGTATTGAAGAAGAATCAAAAGAGGTTATTTTAGATGCCAAACCAGGGCAGTTGTTGGCTATTGGGTGTTCTTCAATGTTTGATGAAGATTTCTTTGGTATTGCTGGGCATCGGTCTTTCTTTTTAAATTCGATAGACGCGCTTACTTTGGGAGAAGACTTAATAAAAGTGAGAAGCAAAGTTCCTGTAGATATATCCATTGGCAAAGTATCTGGCGCCAAAAAAATTATGTGGAGATTTTTAACAATATTTTTTATTCCCATAGTAATAGCTATAGCTGGTGTTTCGCATTTAGTTTTACGGCGGCGGCTGAAGAATATAAGTCTTTAAGGTAGGTAAGGTCAAGTAGCCGGTATGGTAGTTGGGTCAAGGTAGAAGTATAAGATGAAGGTTAAACAATTAATAATTCTAGGAATAATCGTTGTTATTTTGGGGGCTGTTTTAATTATGAAGAAACATCGCCCAGTTCGTGAGGTAGAAGTCCAAGAGTATGCCGCGTTTGATTTCCTGTCTTCTCTAGAAGAGATTTCTCGACTGACTATTTATAAAGGAGAAGGCCAGTCTGATTCTATAATATTAGCTAAAGTTAAAGATAAGTGGTTGTTAGAATCGTTTTATAATGTAGGCGTTAGGAAAGAAAGAATGGATGCTCTCCTGGAAATGTTTACCACTTCAAAAGGAGAACTTAGGTCTCGTTCCAAAAGTAATTTACCGGATTTTTGGATAGATGATAAACGAGGATTACATATTGAGGTCCAAACACCTGATAATCAAAAGAGCCATATTATCGTGGGATTAAAAAAAGCCGGATACCGAGGAGGATTTATTAGGGAATCAGGTTCAGCTAGTACATATCTTGTTGATGATAATATTCTCTCTAAATTCGGTATTTGGGAAGATAAAGAAAACGCCGAATTGAAATCTGACTTTTTTCTTGATCTCGTGTTTTTAGATTTTGACGCGAATAACGTTATTTCTTTTTCGGTTAATCGAATTGATGACGATAATGCCGCGGTCGGTGTTTATAGCAGTACAGATGAAAACAGCGGCCAACGCCGGTGGATGTTTAAACGCAAAGACTTGCCGTTTGATATTGACGCCGCTAAAGTAAAAAAATATTTAAAAGATATTCGAAAGAAATCAGGCAGTGAGATTGTTGTTGTTGACCCTGCGACAGATTATGGGTTTTCTAACCCGGAGTGGGAGCTAACTGTTGAGGTAAATCAATCTCCTAAGAGAATAATTGTAGGAAAGTTTTTAAATGAAGAAGCCAAACAACAGAGATATTTGCAGGTAGCAGGCGCGCCTATTGCTTACGTGGTAAGCAGCCATGTTTTAGATATGATTAATAAAGATGATAGTTATTTTTTTATTGATAATCCGTTAAGAATTGAATCTGAAAGAGTTGAGTATCTAACCGTTGAGACCCAAGAGAAAAAGAATAAGTTCCTACAAAGAGAAGAGGAATCCGGTAAGAAGTGGTTTTTAGAGGGGCAGAACGAATCTTTGTCTGACGATCAAATAAATAAAGTCATAGATGTGTTAAAAAAGTTTAAAGTTGAGGAGTTGATGTTTGATGAAAAAGAAGTTGGGAAAAAAAGTATTAGTCAATTTTCAATAAAACAGCAAGGTAAAGAAGAAGTTTTTATAGATGTCTATCCGCCAGTAGAAGGCCAATCCGTTAAAATATATCCTGCCCAAAGGCGAGGTGACGCCGTTTATTTTGTTATTTCTGAGCAGACTTATCAAGATATTTTCGCGAATCTTTAAAAGTAGACTATATATTTAACCTAAAAAAGTTGATTTTAGGCGGATATGTCTATATAATTTTCTTTATGAAGGTAAATTCATACTTACCGAAGACTGAAGTCGGAAAACCGAAAACAGAACATAAATTTTTTGTATCCACACATCTGTTTTCCGTCATCTGTTTTCTGTCATCTGTAATTTGTCTTCTGTCTTTCTCCGGGTGTTCTTCAGTAATCTCAAGGATGGTTACCACTCGGGGTGATGTTCGGATTCCAGCCGTTGTCGCTCATTTACAGCCGGTCTTGCGTGAGAATAAAATATTTGTTTTAGGCAAAATTGTTGTTAACAATCCTACAGAAAGTGTATTAGAGCTAAAGCCTATTTATTTAAAGATAGAGGACGCTGATAATAATGTTTTATCGCGGTCTGTTTTAGAGTGGCAGATGAGTTATGTGAAATCTAAGGAAGAACTCGCCGCGGAAGTCGAGATTGCTTTTGATTTATCAATTTTAAATCAAGAATACATAAATGTAGAGATAAAAACAGAATTTATTTATAAAAAGTTAGGGTTAAGTATTCCTGTGGAAGAAAAAATCGCGGTGGTGGACTTAAGAGCTTTAAAAGATACTATTCGAAAACCTTTGCGAGTTAGCGTGTTTACAAAGTTTTATCCTGAAATTTTAGGCAACGTTTCTGTTCAATATGAGTTAGGTATAACTAATCCAGTAAGTATAGATTTATTATTGGAAAATGGTCAAATTGCCGTGTATCCAACATCTCAGTCTAAAGGCATAAAAACTGTTGTTCCTTCGGCGTTGTTTAAAGGAGAAGAAAAAACAAGTATTCAGGGGCTTATTAAGTTTGAAAAAGATGTTGGGGCAAGGGTAATCGCTGAGTTTATTAAAGGTAATCCTGTGAAGGTAGAGGTATCAGGAAACTTGAGGCTGCCTGATACAGAAATATTTATGCCGTTTAAGGTAGAGTCTAGTCAAGAGCTGGATTTATCGTTGTTTAGAATCGGGGGACGAGAGGGTCAAGGAAGAAAATAATTTTCATAACTACGAACTAAAGTATGAATATTTATTTAGTTGTTATTTTATTTATTATAATTGGTGAGTATGTTTTAGATTTAGTTGTTGAGGGGCTAAACGTAAGAAATGTTAAGACTTCTTTGCCAATAGAGTTTGCCGGATGGTATTCAGCTGATAAATATAAAAAAGCACAATCCTATCTTAAAGAAAATACTTCCTTTGGCTTAATCACAAAAACAATTCTTACCGCGGGTATTTTAACTTTTATCTTAACTGGCTCTTTTAATTATATTGATAGATTTGCCCGAGGATTTGGCTTTGGACCTATTTTAACAGGATTGATTTTCGCGGGAATCATAATTATCGCGTTAGGAATAATTAATATTCCTTTTTCGGTATACAATACATTTGTCATTGAAGAAAAATACGGGTTTAATAAAACTACTCCTAAAACATTTATTTTAGATATATTGAAAAGTGGGGTGTTGACGATTATTGTTGGCGGAATTATTTTTTCGGCAGTTTTGTGGTTTTTTGGTAAAACGGAAGCCTATGCTTGGGTTTACTGTTGGGTTGCGGTTACGTTGTTTCAATTTTTTTTGATGTTCATTGCTCCAGTTGTTATTATGCCGCTTTTTAATAAATTTATTCCTTTAGAAGATGGTGAACTTAAAAAGTCTATCGAAGATTACGCTCTGCGGCAGAATTTTAAATTAAAAGGTATATTTAAAATGGATGGGTCCCGACGTTCCGTTAAATCGAACGCTTTTTTTACCGGGTTTGGCAAGTATCGTCGAATTGTATTGTTTGACACTTTAATTGAAAAACATACGGTCGCAGAGCTGGTGTCTGTTCTCGCGCATGAGATGGGACATTTTAAGAAAAAACATATTTTTAAGCATATAGCAATTTCAGTTCTAACTAGCGGATTAATGTTTTTTATTCTTTCTTTGTTGATAAACAATCCGGGGTTGTTTTCGGCGTTTAAGATGGAGCAGCTTTCGATTTACGCCAGTTTATTTTTCTTTGGATTTTTATATTCGCCGATAAACATGTTTTTTTCTATAGCGGGTAATATCCTTTCCAGAAAATATGAATACGAAGCTGATCAGTACGCGGTGATGACCTATAAAAAGAGAGAGTCTATGGTTTCAGCGCTGAAGAAGCTGAGTGTTGATAATCTTTCAAATTTAACCCCGCATCCTTTAAAGGTATTTTTAGAATATAGTCATCCCCCGGTACTTGAAAGAATTAAAGCGTTAAAATAAAAAGGATATAATTTGGGAGAGGCGTTGACAAATTGCTTAAAGAATCAAAAATAATTTTAAGAGGGAGGCTCTGAGCCCTTAAAAGCATGGTATCCTTCCTGAAAGGAAGGATTTTTAAGGGTGAAGCGCCAGTAAAAATCCGCGCAGGGGATTTTTACGATCCCGAAAAAATTCTTTTTTGATTCTTACGAACAAGGAACATCATTTTGAATATTAAACTTTAAAAAACGTATGAAAGAATTAAAAAAACCATTGATGATAGCGGCAGTATTTTTGGGATGTTTTTATCTTCCCATTGAGATATTACCGTTTAGAGGGCCTGTGTTTGAGGCATTAGGCTTATTAAAAGATTATGCCCGCCAGCACGTTTTATTATGTTTAGTTCCCGCGTTTTTTATCGCGGGAGCAGTTTCTGTTTTTATTAGTCAGGCTTCGGTGGTTAAGTATTTTGGCGTTGAGGCTAAAAAAATTATTTCTTATGGTTTTTCTTCTGTTTCCGGCGTAATTTTGGCGGTATGTTCCTGTACGGTGTTGCCGTTATTTTCGGGGATATATAAACGGGGCGCGGGGTTAGGACCGGCAATCGCTTTTTTATATTCCGGACCGGCGATAAATGTGTTGGCAATAGTGTTGACTGCCCGGATTTTAGGGTGGCAGTTAGGATTAGGACGGGCGGTAGGTGCAGTTATATTTAGCGTAGTGGTAGGATTATTGATGCATTTAATTTTCTTAAAGGAAGAAAGAAATCGTCAGGGGAGTAAGTCTTTTAATTTAGAACAAGAAAAACATCAGCGATCGATAGGTCAAACTATTGGTTACTTTGTGTCCATGATAGGTATCTTAGTGTTTGCTAATTGGGCGCGGCCGCAGCAGTTAGATTCCGGTATAGGGAGTTTAATTTACTCAATTAAATGGTATATTACCCTGGCGTTTTTAGGATCGCTTATTTTTATGCTTATTAAATGGTTTCGCAAAGATGAATTGAAAGATTGGAGTTTAGCAAGCTGGCGTAGTGCTGAGGAGATTTTGCCTTTATTGTTTTTGGGGGTGCTTATCGCCGGATTTTTATTAGGTCGTCCTGGACATGAGGGGATTATTCCGTCGCGATGGGTATATAGTTTGGTAGGGAGCAATTCTTTGTTTTCTAACTTCTTTGCCGCAGTTGTAGGCGCGTTTATGTATTTCGCGACGTTGACGGAAGTGCCGATATTAAAAGGGCTGATTACTGCGGGAATGGGTAAAGGACCGGCGTTAGCGCTTCTTTTAGCCGGACCGGCGGTAAGTTTGCCTAATATGTTAGTTATAAGAGGCGTGTTAGGCACAAAGAAGACAATTGTTTATGTTAGTCTTGTAATTGTTATGTCCACTTTTAGCGGGATTATTTTTGGTATGATTTATAAATGATATATATTTTACCGGTTATTTTAAGCCGGGCTCTGCATGTTTTAGGTAAAGTAAAGTATTTCATGCGAAAAGTAACAGGATTAATATTTGTTGGTGTAGGAATATATTATTTAGTAGTCTATTCTTTTTAATATTAGTAAATAATTATTATGGCGGAATATAATCAAAGAATAAGAGATTTAAGAGATATATCTATTGTTATTGATACTTGGGATGACGTATTTTCTGATTTTGATCCCCGTCCGTTAAACGAACGTACGTTATCGGAAGATTTTATCGCCGAGCTTAAGAAAAGGTATAGGGAAACAAGAAAAGGAGATTTTATTGTTACATTGTACGCGCCGTTTTCTTTGAAAAACGAAAAGTCAGAAAATATGGTTGCCCAAAGGTTAAAAAAACATTTTCGTCATAGATTCCTGCAGCGGCAAAAAGATATTGTTAGGATAAGAGTGAGAGGGGTTATTTTTGTGGTGTCAGGTATCAGTTTTTTGACTTTTTTGATGTTGATAACATACTTTAAGATATATAGGGAGTTAACAGTTGAAATTTTAAGTATTATATTTATGCCTTTAGGGTGGTTTGGTATTTGGGAGGGGTTTTCTAAGATTGTGGATACTTCTCCTGGGTTTATTCAGGACGAGTTGTTATTTAGGAAACTTTCAAGCGCAGTCTATCGGTTTAAGTATATGGAAGAGGGAAAATAGGGACTGTCGCAAAATGCAATAATTCCTGATGAGACGCTGATGTTATTGCAACAGCGTCAAATAAGGGTTTTTAGGAAGAATAAACTTGCAAATTAGGCAAGAGATATGGTACATTATATTATATATATGTAAGAAGTTAACGTTATTTCTTACTAAAACCTATTTGTGGTTAAAAATTGGGGGAGGTGCAGAGTGAAGT
>Ga0180007_10003841_pt1 | contig 16352 bp, 15 predicted proteins | sample MM_PC_MetaG_FD_121122 | JGI IMG/M metagenome (GOLD analysis project Ga0180007, IMG submission 121122) | Groundwater microbial communities from the Aspo Hard Rock Laboratory (HRL) deep subsurface site, Sweden - MM_PC_MetaG | ecosystem: Environmental > Aquatic > Deep subsurface > Groundwater... | reverse complement strand
AGATTATAGGCTTTGAGAATGCTGTTCAATGCCTCATCCGGAAGCCTGGCCACCTTGCCGGCCAGGGTGAGATTCTCCGCAGGACTACTGAAATTGTTGTTGTTATTGTCTCCACAGGCAAGGGTGGAAATTTCATCCCAGACAGATACCAATTCTGCTGAGGGTAAGCGGCCCAGCGCCTTTATGGCACCCTGGCTCAATCGACCGTAGGATTTTTCTAAATTGACTGTCATGAAAATCTCCTTTTTTAATAGGTTGTTGATTTATTGTTATTCGATTTTATGCGCTTTAAGCAGATTTTCCAGGGCCTGTTTGGGCAATTTGGCCACCTCGGCAGCCATTTCCATATCCTTGACATCCATGCCAAAGTTATTGTTGTTATTGTCTCCACAGGCAAGGGTGGAAATTTCATCCCAGACAGATACCAATTCTGCTGATGGCAATTTTTCCAAAGCAATTTTGGCATCCATGCTCAATCTACCGAAATCTGATGCTTTAACCGACATATCTTCCTCCTTTCCTAAATTAAGTTAGGATCGCTTAAGGAGAGACCCAATTGTTCTCCCCCATTGGTATGATCATTTCAATCCCGGACGCCTGGTTAGCTTCAGGCTTTTGCAAAAGGATACACCACGCCCACCGACACAAGGTTGCACAAAGATTGGGTAATATCGGTTCCCCCCGGGGTATAACCGGGCGGGTTCGGCTTTAAAGTCACCGTGATGGCGGTATCGGTTTCCTGACTATAATTGTAGGAATAACTGGAGCTTTCACTGGCACCGCCCAGGGGGATGCCCAGAAAGCGGATGGTCGCGCTGGCATGCTGTTCAAAGTATTCTTTGACCTTTTTGCTGGTGCATTGCTCAAATACAAGGTTCAATTCCATGAACTGGCTGAGCACATAGGTGCTGATGTATCCGAAATCGCCGCCCTCACCAAAATTAAATTTTGGCATGCTGTCGAAAACATACCCGGTCACATCTGTATTGCCGCCATTCTGAATTGCCTGGAGCACAGGAGTGGGATCCATCCAGCCGACACCGGTGGAAATATTGTAAAGTGTGGGGGTCACCGTAAAATTCGGCGACAGGGTCGGATTGTTGAAAACAATTCCCACGGTGAATTTTGATCCGGCAAAATCTTCCTTGAAAATACTGGTCTGGCTGCCGCCACTGATACCAAGGGAGAAGAAATCAAAAATCGGTATGGAGATGCTGCCCCCCCCCGAGGCTTGAAAGCTCAATTGTGTATCTTCTGTTTTGGTGATGGTGGCATCATATCTCACTTTGGATGAGGGGGGAGAGGTTTTCAACTGATTGACCAGGGTGATGGGATCATCCGGTGTAAACTGCAGTCCGGGAACCATCCGGGTGGTGCCGGTGATGGGAAGACCGCCGTTGTCTGCCGAAGGATTTTGAATATTTCCCCTGATGCCGTTTATGGTTTGGGTGGCGTTGGCCATTCTTGCAGTGAGTCCGCCGGCAGCGCCCTGGGCCGAGTATACATCAATGATCTGATTGCGCATCAACAGGGGAACGGATCGGGGAATTTCACTGAAGATGGTGTCAAAATCATTCATATGCTCATAGGGGTAACTGGGATCATCCTCAAGCTTTTTCACATAATCGGGGTTGATCCACTTGTTCTGTACCACATCGGTCAATTGAATAAGGGCGGTCAATGTGTTGGTTTCATCCAGTTTGGTGACGCCTGCACTGGGAAAGGCCGCCACCCATGAGTTCCAAATGGGCCTCAGGGTGGTGATGCTGCCGGAAACCTCGGCCACCAATTCCTGTTTTGTGGCCTCATCCTTCTGGGACAATTGGTATCTTAAACTCAAATAAACCTGGTTATAGGCATTTGTAAAGGGAGAAGACAGCACCTTTACCTGGTCCACTCCGTTTTGATTGCCAAGGCCCTCCACCCGCTGGGATATCTGATTGTTATAAAAGGTGGCATTCAACTGGCTTGTGGTGGGGGACTTAAAATAAAAGGAAACCTGGGAATTGGCCGTTCCTGTGAGCATCTTAAATTTGCCGGGGGATGGCATCTGTTTGATGATATTGGCCATATATTCTGAATATACCTGTTGGATGGGGTCGATCGTCGCTGTTTTGACGGCCGCTGTTTTCGAGGTTAATAAAATGTTTGATAAATCCATCATCATTCTCCTCATCTTATGGTTGGGTCTGTTTTTTAAACTAGCTCGCCGCTGGTTTAAACCACCGGCCTTTCGCAGTTACGCGTTTATCTGAAAATGCCGGGTTCCGATTGGATCGGACTGTCCCGAATCAATCGATTCATCTGATCACCTCCTTTTTTGTTAAAATGGTCTTTTCCTATCCGAATTTTTCCGAATAGATCCATGCCCATTCCGATACAAAAGAATCACCATCACCGAATCTTTAGGCATAAAATAGCCTGAGCTGCCTGGAAAAATTATCTGGATCAACGGAATTAAGAAATATGAACGATCGAATTCAGAACCTTAAATGAAAATCTGAATATAAAGAACGATTGGATAGTTATATTAAATTCAGATGGGAAAATCAATCAGGGAAACCCTGATTTTTACATTTTTTTTCACCTAAAAATCCTTCCCACATAAAACGGGTCAAAGAGGTTACATTCGGAACTATGATGGGTTAATTAAACAAAATAATGCTGACTTGCCCATACCGAAGCCTGGGTTCGGCTGTTCACCGAAAGCTTATTAAAAATATGGTTGATATGACTTTTCACGGTATGGGGGCTGATATTCAAGGATTGAGCAATCTCCACATTGGTGGTGCCACAGGCAAGCATCTGAAGTACCTGAATTTCCCTTTTGCTCAATGGGGTGGGCAATTGCCTGTTGGCTTCATCCTGCAGCCCCCCTTTCACGCGGGATAGATGTTGAATCTTTTTTTCCAGATTTTCAATATATTGCCTGGCTGAATCCAATTCAGACAGGTTCTGGGTATTATCAATATCCAGTGCAATGGTGGACAGCAGCTTGCCCTGGTTATCGTGGATCGGGAAAATGGCCTTTTCCTGAACCGGTTGACCGATATGGGGACAGCGCCCCGGAATGGTCTGCTGTGTGCCAAGCATGGCGGCAAAGGCCATGCAGGTACCAAAGCCGCACTCCTTGCAATTGGTCTGGGGCAGCAGTTTCAATATCTGGGTGATGGCCGTCTGGCTGAAAAATTTATACCGGGGAGTGATCTGATCTTTTCGATGATGGATATCATTTAAAAATGCGATTAACCGAAGGATGAACCCCCTTGCATCCGTACTGTCATCAAATGGGGAAGCAAGACCACGGCCTGGATGAAGCACGCACAGGATATGATCAAAAGCAAACCGAATATGGGGAGGATTTTCATACAATTGTGCTTTTTTTGTCACGGCATTGATATAGGGAAATAAAAATTCAATCTCCATGGTAAAATCAAAATCCGCCATCATGGTTGCCTTAAGTGTATGTGCAGGCTGGATGGCGGGACCCCGGCCCATGGCGCAAATCCGCAAATTGTGGAACCCGATATTTGAATGGTGAGATGTCATTGCCTGCTCGATTCAATTTTTTTTAAACCATAGGGCAGATCCATTGGATTGTCAACACAGCTTAACCTCATTGGAAATCAAACAGCCCCCCGATTTTATTTATACTTATTTAAAAAATCACCCGAATGGGGGATGTATATGATTAAAATTTTCGGTATACAAAATGACAAACATTAAAGGAGATTTCATATGACGGTGCGTTCAAAAATATTTGAAGAAAATTACCAGGACTATTGCCGGCAAATTGCAGCCGTTGATTTGGCAGCCGTCAAAGACCGGCTGGCGATTCAAGTTGAGAATAATACGGCAACGGTTATCTTCTTTGATCAACCCTATCAGGTATCTGGCAAGGGCATTTTTGATGCAGAGCAACAAAAAGCGGACTATGTAACCTGTGTCATTTTGTCCAAATATATCCTGGGTTGCCCGGATCAATTATACCTGGATTCAGACTGGTGCACATTTCGGGATTTTAAAAAAGAATCCCATTTCACCAATATCAACATTTTCAATTCAGAAACCACCCAGCGGATCACCACCCATTTTGCAGGAAGGCTCATTGATCTAAAAAAAGCGTGTATTAAAATGAACGGTGCAGATATTTCAATGGATCCATCCTATGATCTGTCCTATGATCTATCCGCGTCATTTACCGTGCTGCCCCGGTTATCCCTGCTGTTGCTGATGAACGATGCAGATGATGATTTTCCCGCAGACTGCAAGGTTTTGTTTCAAAAGCAGGGGGAATATTACCTGGACCCGGAATCCCTGGTCATGACCAGCGGACTTTTGGCAAAAAAATTAATTCAGGCCGATAAAACCCGAGGAGATTGAATCCATGGCAACATTTAAAAATACAATGGAAGTCTTTAAATTGCTGGAAAAAACCAATTGCCGGAAATGCAATAAACCCACCTGCCTGGCCTTTGCAGCCTCTGTATTTCAAGGTCAGATCGCCTTAAGCGAATGCCCGTTTATTGACCAAGATATCCTTAAGGAATACGGCTCAGAAAAACTTTCATATGAATCCTCATCTGAGCAGGACTATCTCAAGGTGATGGGTCAGTTAAAAGACCGGATAAAAGGGATCAATCTTGAATCCAGGGCTGAAACGCTGAAGGCTAAGTTTTCAAACAACCGGTTCACCCTGAAAATTTTCGGCAAAGACTTTGGCATTGATAAAAATGGTGAAATTTTTACCGATATTCATGTGAATCCCTGGATTGTGGCACCGGTATTAAATTATATCATCAGCGGCCACGGCATCCCCCTCACCGGATCATGGGTGCCCTTCAGGGAACTTGAAACATCCAAAGACTGGGCCCGTTTTTTTGAGCATCAATGTGTGGGGGCCTTTAAACAGGTAGCGGACAAAAGTCCATTTTTTTTCAAAGACATAATAGAATTGTTCAACGGCCGGCCCGCTGAAAATCATTATGATGCAGATGTTTCCCTGATTATTTATCCGCTGCCGCTGCTGCCCATGCTGATTTGCTACAATCGCCCCGAAGAGGGGTTGGAATCGGATCTGAATCTGTTTTTTGACAACACCGCAGATAAAAACCTGCCCATCGAAAACATTTATACCCTGGCCACCGGCCTTGCCAACATGTTTAAAAAACTGGCGGCAACCCATGGTTGAATTTTACCCATTGGCGTTTCAAAAACATTGCTGTTTATTCCGGCACCCTTAAATAAATACGATTCATGGCCCGGCGCTTGGATTTTTCTATGGGTCCATACTTGGTTTGGGCCGGGACCGGCAAGAAGGAAGGTGTCAGAAAAATCACTTTGATCTTTTTCCAAAATACAATTGCCGATATACACCCCATGTTTTTCACATAAAGATTTCTGCCGGGTGTCTTTCAATGATTTAAAAAAATCAGGGTCCTTCGGATTGACTTTTTTCCCCATAATCAATATGTGGGAGGCAGATATTTTGGTGCTTCTTCTCCTTCTGCTGACCCTTAGTCCTGCCGTTAACTCAACACCTGTTTGCCCTTCTGTTTTGACCACACCGATCTCCCATGGGGATATTTCAAACAACAACCCTAGGTTTTGCCAGTGTTTATTCATAGAATGATTTTTAACAAAAAAGGGCGGGATAAGCCGAACCATGAAAAAATAGATAAAATCGTTTTTTAAGGCGGTTGTTCCATTGTATTCAGGGGTTATAAAATTGATTGGAATTCTTCGCTAAACATTCGTTTTTTTCACTTGCGGAACTTATTTTTCCATGTTATGTCATTTTTCGAACATATATGTTTTTTTTTGCATTTCACGTCAACTCGGAGATCAAAATGAGTATTTCAATCAAAAATATTAATTTGACGGTTAATGAAGAAATATATTTAAAGGATATCTCGCTTGATTTTGAAGCTGGGTCCACCAATATATTCCTTGGCAGAACACTATCCGGGAAGACCTCTCTTTTGCGCATTATGGCAGGCTTGGACCGGCCGGACCGGGGCCAGATTATTGTAAACGGAGAAGATGTAACCGGCGTGTCTGTTCGAAAACGCAATATTTCCATGGTGTACCAGCAATTCATCAACTACCCTTCTTTCAGCATTTACGAAAATATCGCGTCTCCCTTAAAAATTTCCGGAATGGACAAAAAAGAAATCGATCGCCGGGTCAGAGAGGTTGCTGAAATGCTTCATCTTGAATCGATGCTGGACAGAATCCCCACCGAGCTTTCAGGCGGTCAGCAGCAGCGGTGTGCCATTGCCAGAGCCCTTGTTAAGGATTCCAATCTTCTCCTGCTGGATGAGCCCCTGGTGAATCTTGACTACAAACTAAGGGAAGAATTACAGATCGATCTCCAGGATATTTTTAAGCAACGGGATGTTATCGTTGTCTACACCACAACCGAACCGGGTGAAGCCTTAAAACTGGGCGGCAACATTGCGATTCTGGATCAAGGCAGAATGATTCAAACCGGTGTGACCTCCCAGGTTTTTCATAAGCCTGCCACGGTAAAGGTGGCGGAAGTCTTCAGTGACCCTCCCATTAATCTGATTCACTGCAGTGTTGAGAATTCTGAATTGAAACTGGGGGAAAATCTAACAATTCCTTTGGCGGGTCATTTGAGCCCATTGGCCCCGGGCAAGTATATGGTTGGCATACGTTCCAACCATCTGTATTTGAATCCTCAAAACGATAGCCATATTAAGCTGGATACCATTGTTGAATTGGCGGAAATTAATGGTTCTGAAACATTTATTCATGTGAATTATGAAACAACCAAGCTGGTGGTTCAGGAAGTGGGGGTTTATTCCCGGAAAATAGATTCAAACATCAGGGTTTATCTGGATCCGGCCAACCTTTTCGTTTTTTCAGAATCCGGGTCACTTATGTTGTCACCGGATAGGACTCCCTGTTGAAAAAGAACTATTATAGGAGATATAAATGGCAAAAATCACTTTAGATAAAGTTGCACACAGTTATATTGCAAATCCTAAAGATGAATCCGACTATGCGCTAAGGCTCATCGACAACATCTGGGACGATGGAGGGGCATATGCTTTGCTGGGGCCGTCTGGCTGCGGAAAAACAACACTTTTGAATATTATTTCCGGATTGCTCACCCCCAGTAACGGGCGGGTATTGTTCGACGGTAAAGATATTACCCATCTTCCCCCTGAAAAACGGAACATCGCCCAGGTGTTCCAATTCCCGGTTCTCTACGACACCATGACGGTCTTTGAGAACCTTGCCTTTCCATTGAAAAACAGAGGATTTAACCGTGAAGATATTAAGGAAAGGGTTCTTGAGGTTGCAAAAATCCTTGATTTGACGGACAGCCTGAATAAAAAGGCGGCCCGGCTCAGTGCAGATGCCAAACAAAAAATATCCCTTGGACGGGGACTTGTGCGAAAAGATGTGGCCGCCATCCTGTTTGATGAACCCTTAACCGTCATTGACCCCCATTTGAAATGGCAGCTTCGGGGCAAACTCAAAGAGGTGCACGAACAATCCAAACTTACCTTTATCTATGTCACCCATGACCAGGTGGAAGCCCTTACCTTTGCAGACAAGGTCATTGTCATGTATGAAGGTGCCATCGTACAGATTGGAACACCCCAGGAACTTTTTGAAAACCCCAGTCACAGATTTGTGGGATATTTTATCGGCAGTCCGGGTATGAATTTTCTCCCCTGCACATTGGAAGGCAACAAAGCCATGGTAAACGGGGTTGGAATTGAGCTTGATGATGCAACTGCGGCTCTTGGGGAAGAAAGCCACGGCAGTATAGAACTTGGCATCCGTCCGCTTTACCTGGAAGTGCACCCGGAGCAAGTTGAAACTTCAGTTCCCGCACAGGTTAAATCAATTGAAGATCAGGGCAATTATAAAATCATAACGGTTAGTTTATCCGGGAACATCCTGCGGGCCAGGTTGCCTGAAGGCCGGGAAGTCTTTTCTGAAAAAGCATGGCTGAAATTTCCCAAACCCTGGATCAGATTATATGCCAACGACAAATTATTAACCCGCCAGTGATATATTAAAAACAGATATATGATGAACAAATCGATTAAAAACTGGAGAAATTAAAATTGGAGCAATCAAGATTGGAGAATTGCCAATATGGATAAATGGAAAGATAATAAAGCGTGGTTCTTTGTTTTACCGGTTTTTATGATCGTTGCGTTCAGTGCCATTATTCCCTTGATGACGGTGGTCAATTATTCCATTCAGGATATCTTTGGCCCGGGACAACGGGTTTTTGTGGGAACAGAGTGGTTTAAGGAAGTGCTTTCCGATACAAGGCTCCATGATGCACTCTGGCGTCAGTTTCTCTTTTCAGGACTTGTGCTGCTGATTGAGATGCCCCTAGGGGTTCTCATCGCCCTGATGATGCCTAAAAAAGGGTGGGCAGCTTCCGTAAGCCTGGTACTGATCGCTTTGCCCCTGCTGATTCCATGGAATGTCATCGGAACCATCTGGATTATTTTTACACGACCCGATATAGGCCTTTTCGGGGCGGCCGTAAACTCTCTGGGAATTGGATTCGATCATACCGCAAGTTCTCTGGATGCATGGATAACCCTGATGTTCATGGAAGTCTGGCACTGGACCCCCTTGGTGGCCCTCCTGGCATATGCAGGCCTGCGCGCCATCCCCGAGGCCTATTTCCAGGCAGCTAAAATTGACGGTGCCTCCACCTGGGCAACCTTCTGGTACATCCAACTGCCCAAGATGAGGGGTGTTTTGACCATTGCCCTTCTGCTGCGTTTCATGGACAGCTTCTTGATTTATGCAGAACCCTTTGTTCTCACCGGGGGAGGACCTGGCAATTCCACTACCTTTTTATCCATTTATCTGGTGAAGGTTGCCGTGGGTCAGTTCGACCTGGGGCCGGCAGCGGCTTTTTCACTGGTCTACTATCTGATAATACTCTTGGTTTGCTGGTTCTTTTATCAGGTATTGCAAAATGTCGGGAAAGGAGAAACCTCATGAAAAAAAGAACCATCTTCTTTATTATTTATATTTTTCTTCTCATGCTTCCCATTTATTGGATGCTGAACATGTCGCTTCGGACCAATGCCGATATCCTGGGGTCTTTTGCCTTTTATCCGAAAAATATCACCTTCGGCAATTACATGAAGATTTTCACGGATTCTTCCTGGTATAACGGATATATTAATTCCATTATATATGTCACCATGAACATGGCGATTTCATTGGTTACGGCATTGCCTGCAGCCTATGCCTTTTCACGGTATAAGTTTATCGGGGACAAACAAATTTTCTTCTGGCTTCTGACCAACCGCATGTCGCCTGCCGCGGTGTTTCTGCTTCCTTTTTTCCAGCTGTATTCTACCTTCGGCCTGATTGACACCCACCTGGCGGTGGCCCTTGCCCATTGCCTGTTTAATGTGCCTTTGGCTGTCTGGATACTGGAAGGGTTCATGTCAGGCGTGCCCAGAGAAATTGATGAAACCGCATTTATTGACGGGTACAAATTTCCCAGGTTCTTTTTAACCATCTTTATCCCATTGATAAAATCCGGTATTGGTGTCACCGCATTTTTCTGCTTCATGTTTTCCTGGGTAGAACTCTTGCTCGCCAGAACCCTGACCACAACCGTTGCCAAACCCATTGCCGCAACCATGACACGGACCGTAAGCGCATCGGGACTTGACTGGGGGCTTCTTGCTGCTGCAGGGATTTTGACCATTGTTCCAGGAGCCCTGGTGATCTGGTTTGTGCGAAATAACCTGGCCAAGGGGTTTGCCATGGGACGGGTATAAATAAAGGAGTGACCATGAATTTAGAATGGATGGCGTGGACAATTCCCACAGCAGTTTTTTTTATCACAATCGCCATAATTTTGATCAGTATGACGGTCTGGGAGGTTTATTCTCCGACCATTGAGCGAAGAGGATTTTTACCGCTATCCACCACAAGGGGAGATCGGCTTTTTATCGGTCTTTTGGGAAGTGCCTATATCCACTTGGCCTGGCTTGGTTTGTCAGATCTGACGATTTGGTTTGGATTTGCCATTGCCCTCTTGTGGATGGTGGTTGTGATGCGGTGGGGGTAAATATAGTTTTTTTAACATATTACAGGTGGTGGCCTTCACATCTGTAATAGCTCCCTTTCGGGATTATTTTAATGAAGGCAAATGGAGGGAACGACATGAAAAAAACGTTGTTGAGGCACGGTTCCGGAATGGGAGTTCTGGGAGTGGTTATGACGGTTTTATTCTTGCTCACAGTAGTTCCTGTGAATGCAGATACGACCGCTGCGAAAAAATGGATCGATACAGAGTTTCAACCGTCTACATTGTCTAAAAGTGATCAGCTCAAGGAAATGGAATGGTTTATAAAGGCAGCCGCTCCTTTTAAGGGGATGAAAATCAAGGTTGTTTCCGAGACAATTCCCACCCATGAGTATGAGTCAAAAGTACTCGCAAAAGCCTTTATGGAAATCACCGGAATTGAGGTCACCCACGATTTGATTCAGGAAGGGGACGTTATTGAAAAACTGCAGATTCAAATGCAGTCCGGGAAAAATGTTTTTGACGCCTATGTAAATGATTCAGATCTTATCGGTACCCATTCCCGGTATGGACATGTTGTGAATCTGACCGACTGGATGGCAGGTGAAGGAAAAGATGCCACACTGCCGACCCTGGATATTGATGATTTTATGGGAAAATCTTTTACAACCGGCCCCGACGGCAAACTTTATCAACTGCCGGATCAGCAGTTTGCAAACCTTTATTGGTTCCGCTATGACTGGTTCAGCCGTGCTGATTTTAAAGAAGCGTTTAAAGCCCGTTATGGATATGAGTTAGGTGTTCCTGTCAACTGGTCGGCCTATGAAGATATTGCCCAGTTTTTCAGCGAGGATGTACGCGAAATTGATGGTAAAGCCATTTATGGTCACATGGATTATGGAAAGAAAGCTCCGGATCTTGGGTGGCGGTTTACCGATGCATGGCTTTCCATGGCAGGTACAGGAGACAAAGGATTGCCCAATGGAAAGCCTGTTGATGAATGGGGGATTCGTGTCGATGAGAATGACCGTGCCGTTGGATCTTCTGTTTCAAGGGGGGGGGCTACCAATGGTCCCGCCGCCAAATATGCCTTGCAAAAATACATGGACTGGTTGAGAAAATATGCCCCTCCCGGTGCCCTGGGAATGGATTTTTATCAATCCCTTCCCAGTCTTGCCAAGGGGAATGTTGCCCAGCAGATCTTCTGGTATACTGCCTTTACCGCAGACATGGTAAAGATCGGTACCCCGGTAGTGAATGATGACGGCACGCCCAAATGGCGGATGGCGCCCTCTCCCCATGGTCCCTATTGGGAAGAAGGCATGAAACTTGGGTACCAGGATTGCGGTTCCTGGACACTCATGAAAAGCACTCCCGTGGATAGAAGAAAGGCAGCCTGGCTATATGCCCAGTTCTGCGTTTCCAAAACCACTTCCCTTAAGAAAGCACATGTTGGGCTTACCCCCATCCGAAATTCTGATATAAACCATCAATCTTTTACAGACCGTGCGCCACAACTGGGTGATCTGGTAGAATTCTACAGAAGCCCTGCCAAAGTCGCCTGGACCCCCACTGGAACCAATGTGCCGGATTATCCGAAACTTGCCCAGTTGTGGTGGCAGAATATCGGTGAAGCCGTCGCAGGTGAAGTCACTGTTTCAACCGCCATGGACAATCTTGCAAAGGAACAGGATAAAATTCTTGAACGTCTTGAGCGTTCCGGTGTTCAGGGAGACAAAGGGCCCAAATTGAATCCGGAAAAAGATGAATCCTATTGGCTGAAGCAGCCGGGATCACCCAAACCAAAACTTGCCAATGAAAAACCCCAGGGAGAAACACTGGATTACGACAAGCTTCTCCAGGCCTGGAAAGACGGAAAAGTTAAGTAATTTCGTCCATCAATTGTTATCAAGATAAAAAAAAGGGTATTTGACACAAAACTATTTATTGTCAAATACCCTTTCCTTTTTGGGTCTTCCCACATCATTTTTCAGGGGCTTTTCACATCATTTCAGGGGTCTTCTCACATCAGGCGATGACCAGATTAATGTCATTGTTGGAAATAATCTCCATGAGTTGGTCCGGCGGTTTTTTGTCTGTAATAAGTGTATCAATTTCTGTGATATTGCCCAGTTTTACCATGGCATTTCTGCCAAACTTCGAGTGATCTGCAACCAGAAAAATTTTTCTCGAATTTTCCATAATCGTTCTTGCCACATGAACTTCTCTGAAGTCAAAATCAAGCAATGTCCCATCAAGGTCAATGCCGCTGATTCCGATGATGCCGATATCCACCTTGAACTGACGGATAAAATTCACCGCGGCTTCGCCGGTAATCCCGCAGTCACGGCTTCGGACAATACCGCCGGTAACAATCACCTCAAAATCTTCCTGTTGGCTCATTATGGCGGCAACATTCAGGTTGTTGGTGATAATCCGCAACTTTTTTTTGTGATTAACCAATTCCATTGCAACATGCTCCGTGGTGGTACCGATATTCATAAAAAGAGAGGTGTTGTTCTCAATCATTGATGCCACGGTTTTGGCAATTTTCTTTTTTTCATTGAGTAGAAGTTCTTTCCGATGTCGGTATGCTAGATTTTCTGTGCTGACGGATTGGCCCGCCCCTCCATGGTATCTTGAAACATACCCATCCCTGTCGAGAAAATTAATATCCCTTCTGATGGTTTGCGGCGTTACATTGAACAGGGTTGCCATTTCTTCCACCGTAATAAACCCTTTGTTTTTAATCAAAGCGATAATTTCTTCATGCCTGTTGTTGAGAGGCTTTTTTTTATTTATCATAGGTGTCTATCTTCCTGTCCCTTTTCATGGGTTTTTTTTTGAGTGTGTTAACGCATACTAATAAACGTCTATTAATAATAGTCGCGGAATTCCTATTTCCAGTCAAGTGACTTTTCAATGGCTTTGGCCCAGCTTGCACACAATGCATTCCTCATATTGGATTTCATGGACGGCCGCCATCTTTTGTCCTCTGACCAATTCTTTTTCAAATATCTTCTGCCATTCCAGAAACCGGTTGCAAGGCCAGCCGCATAGGCGGCTCCCAAAGCGGTTGTTTCAATGACCTTCGGTCGTATGATCGGCACATCAAGAATGTCTGCCTGGAACTGCATTAACAGCTCATTTAGCACCATTCCCCCATCAACCTTCAGGTGTTTCAAATCCACATTGGAATCTTTGTTCATGGCACTTATAATATCCCGGGTCTGATAGGCACAAGATTCTAGTACAGCCCTTGCGATGTGGCCCTTGTTGGCAAATCCGGTCAACCCGGCAATAATTCCCCTGGCATCTGAACGCCAATGGGGGGCATACAGTCCGGAGAAAGCAGGGACAAAATATACATCTCCGTTATCATCCACAGTTTTTGCCAAATGTTCAATCTCTTCGGCCCTCTTGATGATCCCCAGGTTATCGCGCATCCATTGGACCAGGGCGCCTGCAATGGCGATGGAACCTTCCAGGCAGTAAACTGCCTTTTCGTCATTGATTTTATACCCCACCGTTGTCAGCAGGCCATGGGTGGATTTGATAATTTTGTTACCCGTATTCAACAGCAGAAAACAACCGGTTCCATAAGTGTTTTTGGCTTCGCCTTCCTCAAAGCAGGTCTGACCGAACAGGGCGGACTGCTGGTCGCCCAGTGCGCCGCATACAGGAATTCTACCCTGGAAAGGACCATGTTTTCGGGTGGTACCCCAGGTGTTTGAATCAACCGAAGGTTTTATTTCAGGCAGCATGGATTCAGGAATGCCGATGGCATCCAATAGCGCCTTATCCCATTTGAGGGTGGCAAGGTTCATGAGCATGGTTCTGCTGGCATTTGAAACATCTGTGATGTGACTGCCTGTCCCGATTCCGCCAGTCCCGGGCCCGCCGGTCAGCCACCAGATAATCCAGCTTTCAATTGTTCCAAATAATACATCGCCCGAGGGAATGTCCTGTTTTGCCTGGGGAACATTATCCAGAATCCATCTGACCTTGGGGCCGGAGAAATAGCTTGATACAGGCAGGCCGGTTCGTTCTCGAAAGAACGCCTCACCATACTCTTTTACCAGGGATTTACACAGGGCATCCGTCCTTGTACACTGCCATACGATGGCATTATAATAGGGCTTGCCTGTCCTGCGATTCCAGACAACAGCGGTTTCCCGTTGATTGGTAATCCCGATGGAATCAATTTGATCCGGTGAAACACCGGACATGATCATAACTTCCTGGATAACTGCGCAGGCGTTCTTCCAGATCTCCATGGGGTTGTGTTCAACCCATCCGGGTTTCGGAAAAATCTGTTGATGTTCTTTTTGTGCGGATGCGAAAATATTCCCTTGTTTGTCGAACAGGATAAATCTATTACTGGTGGTCCCCAGATCGATTGCTCCAACATACTTAATCATGGTATTTTCTCCAGATTAAATTAAGGTTATTAGCCACAAAAAACATGTGTATTTTGTCATATCACTTCACCGCTATAATTTAAACACCTAGTATGAATAATTTTCACTTGAATGTTATTCGTTCATGGTAAATTTTCATTTTATATTCGTTTTTTTCACTTGTGGAAATTTTTAAACCATGTTATTTGCTTTTTCGAACATATTTTTTTTGACTGGGTAAAATTTTAGACCTTGGCTTATGAAAAAAATAATGGAAACTCAAGTTCTGATTATCGGCGGCGGTGTCACAGGGACAGGAATCGCCAGAGACCTTTCCCTGCGAGGCATGAATGTCATCCTCATTGAAAAACAAGATTTAAATGCAGGCGCCTCCGGGGGGAATCATGGATTGCTTCACAGTGGTGCCCGGTATGTCTGTTCGGATCCTGAAGCCGCGGTTGAATGCAGCAATGAACTGAAAATCATCAAACGAACAGCCGGGCATTGTGTCGAAGAAACCGGCGGTTTCTTTGTCGCGGTTCCCGGGGATGATGAACGCTATATCGCTGATTTTCCACAGATGTGCAGTGCTGCCGGTATTCCCTTTAAAAAAATTGATGTAAAGGATGCAAGGCAGATGGAACCGGCCCTGTCCTGCGAGACAATCGCGGTATATGAAGTCAATGATGCATCCATTAACCCGTTTAAACTTTCAATCGAAAATATGAACCATGCCGTCTCTTTGGGGGGGCAGTATTTCAGCTATTGTATGCTCCAAGGCTTTGAAATAAAAAATAAAAAAATCTGTTGTGCCAAAATTCAAAACACAATCAACAATGAAACCTTTTATATTAAGGCTGATACCTATATCAATGCCTCCGGGGCCTGGGCCGGCCATGTGGCATCCCTGGCCAATATTCCCATCAGCATGGTATTTTCCAAGGGCAGTCTCCTTGTTACCAGCAAACGTATTACAAAACGTGTTATAAACCGATTAAGAAAAGCCACGGATGGCGATATCCTGGTTCCGGGCGGGGTGGTCTCCATTCTTGGAACAACATCGTTGAGAATAGATTCCCCGGATAATATTTTCCCCACGGTGGATGAGGTTGATCAGATTATCAGCCAGGGAGAACAGATGATCCCTTCCCTTGGGACGTGTCGTTATGTGAGGGCTTATTCCGGCGTGCGTCCCCTTGTGAGCCGGGGAGGCCCAGGTGACAGAACAGATGACCGAGAGGTCAGCCGGGGATTTACCCTGATCGACCATGAACCAGACGGTGTGGATAACTTTGTAACCATCACAGGCGGAAAGCTGACCACCTATCGATTAATGGCTGAAAAAACATCTGATATCATCTGTCAAAAACTTAAGGTTCATTCAAAATGTCAGACAAATCTCCTTGCCCTGCCTTCAACCAAAAGTGGTGAATGGTCAGAACCCGGAGTGGGTATCAGCAAATCGTTTGGGGTCAAAGCCGACAATGATCCGGTTCTGTGTGAGTGTGAAATGGTACCGGCAAGCGCCATTGATACGATCATAGATTCCATCAAAAGCAATAAAGGCAACCCGGATTTGACATCTATTGCCCTTAGAAGCCGGGTGGGGAAAGGTCCTTGCCAGGGATCTTTTTGCAGCGTCAGGATAATATCTCACCTGTACAATATTGATGAAATCACCCAGGCCAGGGGAATTGATGACCTGAGAAAATTTTTAAACGAGAGATGGAAAGGCGAACAATCATTGTTATGGGACCAGGCAATTGTTCAGTCATCATTAAAGGAGATGATACATTGCGGGGTGTTCGGACTTGAATGTAAACCCCAAAGAGGGTTGTAAACGTGAAAGATAAACAAAATATCAGCTGTGACCTGTTAATCATCGGCGCAGGCTT
>Ga0180007_10003840_pt1 | contig 16357 bp, 21 predicted proteins | sample MM_PC_MetaG_FD_121122 | JGI IMG/M metagenome (GOLD analysis project Ga0180007, IMG submission 121122) | Groundwater microbial communities from the Aspo Hard Rock Laboratory (HRL) deep subsurface site, Sweden - MM_PC_MetaG | ecosystem: Environmental > Aquatic > Deep subsurface > Groundwater... | reverse complement strand
CCAATGTAATGACGGAGACAGACGATGCTCTGGCAACGGATACCAGGTATGCCACGACTACAACGGAGACGGCTGCACAGAATGGAGCGGAACAACCTATTGTTCCTTCGGCGACGTCTGCATCCTTGGAGTGTGTGTGTAATCTTGTTTTGTATCTTTACCCATATAAGGAAGTAATTATTTGACATCTGCTATATTTTTAAACCACCAAATCTTGTATCTATGATGGGAATGAAAAAAAAGAAATGCCTTGAATGCAAAGTAGAATTTGAAGTTAATCCTAAGGCAAGATTCGCGAGAAAATATTGCAAAACCTGCAGTAAGAAAAGGAAGAAGATGTGGGATGAGCAATGGAAATTAAAGATTGAAGATTTTGATGATGAAGATGATTAAGGATTTGAGGAGAGTGCGTTCCCAGAGAGTAGAGAAACAGCAAACAAGCAAAATCACATACCAATATCAAACCAGAAGACAAGTAGTAAAACCAAAAGCCATAAGGCTACACCATTACCTTTCATTATTGTTAGGTTTCAGAGCTGAATACGATTGCGGCCGCTGTGAAAAACCAAACTCTGTTCTTATTAAAGTCAAAGATCTCCCAGAAACCCGCTGCAATAACTGCAACACAACAAACCGCCTGCCCCTAATCACCCCACCACCAAGAGAAGAAGATTAATTATTTCAAAACACAAAAACATCCTCAATCTTCTTAGCCTTCAACGCCTTTGCAACATCATGCGCCAATTTCAGTGAGGGATTATACTTTCCCTGCTCAAGAAAAATTATCGTCTCTCGCCTAACACCTGCTTTCCTGGCTAAGTCTTCTTGTGTCATCTTGTGTTTTGCTCTGAATTCTTTGATTAGGGTTTTCATTTTGATTTTTTATTAATATCTTTTCTGAATGAGTTGTTTATTCCTACCTTAAGACAATTATCTAAGAAAATACAATTCTTACAAACGCTCAATATATTTGTTGAACCAAACTTTTCCATAGATCTGTTAAAAACATCCCTCCCCTTGTGAATGGAATTCTCCTTTAATTTTAAATATCCCAAAGCTCTTTTATCTTCTAAAAGAACCCATTTACTCACCTCAGGACTTTGATTACATTTTTTATTATACCAATGAGGACACTTGTCACATAACACATCAGATTTCCCAGAGATAACTTTTATCTTCACATCTGGATTTTTCCTAATCTGCATCACAATATTCTTCATGTTATCTGAAAATGTTTTATTATACCCACCACTATAAAATCTAGGAATGCACAAAAGATGATGAGCTCTTATTTTTATTGTTTTCATCCCACCTCAAATCTCCTTCCTGTTATAATAAACCCAGAAAATAGCAAATAAGATAGCCATTCCGCCTACTGCAGCACTTGTTGCTTGGCTGACATCTCTGAAATGAATTATATCTTCTGAAAGGAATCCGATTGCCAGTAACAAATAAAGCGAGACTAAAAATGCCATAGACATCGATTTTTGCATTACTTTCTGACTCCTCTCATTACGCAAAGGATACCCTTCTTTCAAATCCCTGTTCCCTCTTCTATAAACAAAGATAGCAAATGTAAGTATTGTAATTGAAATAATAACTCCTAAGATCCCGCCGCCAATGTCTCCCTTAGAAAAGGTAGTCACTGCAAACAAAGTCCCAGTCGCTATCACAAGCACACTCACGATAAATATCACTATCAGCCTTAACTTATCATTCCTTGCTGTTTTATTTTTCGCTTTCATTCTTTGTTTTGCCTCCTTTTTGCATTTTCTCTTTTCTTGAGTGAACTAACAGATATCATAACTACTCCAATTATTAATGTGACAATCCCCCAGTTCACATATCCTTTAACCATTAGGTATGCGGCTATTATACATATTCCAATTCCTGCACCTAAAGAGAAAGATACAAGTGTGTTGGTTTCATTTTTCATGTTAAATTTGCCTCCTTACATTTAATCATTTTATATCTCCTTTCCTTTTGAGACATAACTCAGATACTATTGCAACCACAATCATCACAGCCATTGTTAATCCAAGAGCTTGCATGACAGTCATTTTCAATATATCCCACTTGTCTAACAAAAGCAGTACACCCACTAATACCAATGTAACTATCCACGAATAGGATAGTGTAAGAGCGCTTATCTTTTTTGTTCTCTCATCCTCTTCAGGCCCTTCCTTATATATCATATGCCTAACCACGCCAAGTAATATAAAAACCCAACCAACAGTTCTCAATGTGCTTGTAATCCTAGGGTTTATGCCACTCCAGAATATCTGCAACGCTATAGCTACAAGAAATGCTACAGCTCCAATTCCTATATAGTATTTATATTCTTTCTTCATTTTTTGTTTTGTTTCCCCCTTTCATCTTAATGATTGTGAGGTATTTCTAACGTTAGAAATATATAACATCTAGTATATAAGTGTTTCGGTTTCTCCAAACAGCAAACTTTGAATATCTCTATCAAAATTAGAGAAAAGTTTAAATTCCCATTTTCCTTGATTATATCATAAAAAATAAAAAGAGGAAGTCAGAATCTGATGTTGCCGGGGGACTTGCTTTTGTTGGTGCGTTGATGATAGGCATTGGCCTTGGAATTTATTACGGACAAACCGCAGTCGGAACATTAGTTGGTCTTGGTGTGGGGTTTATTCTCTTCGCCATTATAAAGGCAACGATTAAGGGAAGATAACAGAAGGAGATGTTTATCTATTTCTTCCTTAATTTTTTCTTAAAACTTATCATTCTTTAACCTTGCAAGATTCAGTAAAGTATCCAAAACCAGCCCAATACTATTTTTAGTTTCCTTTTTCATCTCTTTCATACCCTAAAAATAGTCTTATATTTCGTCATAAAATTCTCATGTTCCCCCAGCCGAATAACTCTGTCTGTCGGAGTAAATCCGATAAACGGAACCCCTGTCACATCGTCCACATCACTCATATCTGGCTCATTTTCCATAGCCCACAGAATTTGCAAATCCGTTGTCAAGTTCACGAGATTTTTAACCAAATGCTCGCCATCCCATTCTGCACCATAAACTCTCAAATCTATTTCATCAAAAGGAGAAGAATTCAGGTTAGTTAAAACTTCTCCATTAGTAGAAGACCACAAAACAGTTTTATCAAAAAACTGCACAGCATGCCTTAAAACCTTCTGAGCCTGATGATGATACCTGTGTTTCATCCGACCTGTCCTTCGCCCATTCGCATAACCTCTCCGATGCAGCAAAATCAAATCATCATAATCAAAAACCATAATCTTAAGCCCATCGCGATAAAGCGGCATCCCTCCACTTCTCAACCTTCCGTTAAAATCTCCTTTCATTTCCATTCCAGAATCCAAAAAACAACCTGTTTATAAAATTAACTGTTGTGGGAAATATATTTGTCCTCCAACTCACCCAAAAAATTCATCTCGTAAAAGGCCAGCCCAACCATCTAATCAAAATCTCCCACCAACTTCTCTCTCCAAGCTCAGGAGAAAAACTAGAGGAAATATCAAAAGAACTAATCTCATCGTCATGCGCAACATAAAGATAATCATCACTAGCAACCAACCCCCCCAAAACCCCAAAACCTTCCTCACCCCAACTATCAAATCCCCAAAGATAAACCCCAGTCATCCTATCAAAAACTGAAACTCTTCTAGAATAAACATCAGAAACAAAAACATTTTCACTATTAACACTGATTCCATAAGGATACAAAAACTCTCCTCCTAAATCATTCTCCCACACAAACCCTCCATCAGCATCAAACTTCAAAATCCTGTGGTTCCCAGAATCCGCAATATAAAAATTCCCGCTGTTATCGATATCAATCCCGTGAGGAAAATCAAGTTCGCCAAAATCCATAACATAAAAAGCCCCAAGAGCCCCATCTTCTTCAATTACCCATCTAACTACTTCTCCACTCAGAGATTCTGTTGCATAAAGCAAGTTCCCGGGTTCATCAACAGCAATATCTGTCATCCAGTTTCCTCTCCCCCCAAAAGTTAACGCATCTGTAGGACGAGTCGCACCATAATTAACATTTCGCTCATCTAAATCCCAAACCTGTATCCTCCCACCACCAATCGTCCCACTCCCGCCCCAAGCCATTGAATCCACAAAATAAACTTTTCCCTTAGAATTATGAACGTCAACACCACTTGGAAAACGCATCACAGACCAGCCACCAAGTGGGTTCTCGTCAACACCACCACCCCAATGATATTCGTCACCCACATAAGGAGTTGGATAAATCGCAATCGCTTCCAAAGAAATATGGGGTGAATAAAGCCACCCATCATCATCTAGCCCTAAATACCCTCCCAGAGAATCACCGTAAATCCGAACTCCCCCGTTGTCAGCCCAAGAATTCTCATGCTCGACACCTGAAGGAATTTCCAAACTCTCTCCGAAATAATCCCACTCCAAAAATTCCTCTCCCTGCCAGTAATCATCATCTTGAGAAATTGCATAAAGCCTCTTGTCTTTACTAAAGAAAACAACAGGAACATCACTCCCAACAAATTCAAATCCTGCAATTTCAACATCATCACTATCTGCAGAATAAATAACCTCGCCCTCGCTCCACCCTGTTAAAAATTTCTTATAAAAATAAATCTCATTACCATTATGCTCCGAAACAACAACTCCTGGCAAGCCCTGAGAATCAAAACAAATCTTATTATCTGGGCCATATATGCCTAAAGAATAACCTTCAAAATCAAGATTCTCAAAATCAAATACTCTCTCAGTTATATAACCACCATAATTTAACAAAATCCCTGCCTTGCCATCTTCATAAGAATAAACATCTAAAACCATAATAAAACCATCTGATTCTAAAAATGCCCCCAGCTCAATATCACCTTCCCACGCCCAACTATCTCCGTCCCACCACCCCCATTCTTCTGTAACATCATCATAAAGCAAAGCCCCATATTCTGACCAACTAATTTTAAACAAAACTAAATATTTTTCACTTCCCTGAACATTTACAACAAAAGGAACTCCCGGATCTGCACTGTAGTCAAAACCCACACTATCATCAGGAACAAAACTACAATATCTTGTCCCGTCATCTTCACAGTCATTATCCCAACCCCCCTCATAATCAGCCCATTCTCCTAAATTCCATCTATACCATTTATCCTCTAGAGAGTCATACTTCCCTGCGACAAGATGATAAAGAGCACTTGTACCAGCATGAGGTTTGTAAGAACCAACAAGCAAACCCTCGCTCCCATCTGACAGCATTCCAAAATCGTGTTTCACACCACTCCAACCAGAAAAAACTGGCTTAAAATACCCCTCTCCAAAGTCTTCACCTTGCCAAATCTTCCACCCGTCTAAAAATCTCCAGAATTGAACATTCCCATGAACATCCAAACCCTGCGCCCCACTTACCAAACTTCCAGAAACAACCAGATTCAAAACACTATCCCTCATAAAAGGAATAAAAGAATTAAACTTCAAAAGCCCATCTCCCATAAACTCTGGGACAATATCCACAGAATTATCCCATCCCGCTTCTGTATAAATTTGCCATTTATTCTCTAAAGAATCATACTCTCCAAACACATTTCCAACACCGTATGCCCCATCAAAAGCATGACCATAACTAAAAATAACATCTCCGATATCAGAGTCAGAATAAACAAAATAAGGCTGAACAGCAACACCACCATCTAACGGAAGTTCATTATTCAAAAAAACAAAACCTTCTCCCAAACAATCTTCATCAGTAAAACCATCGCAGTCGTCATCTTCCCCATTATCACAAATTTCATCAATAGGGATATAATTCTCATCTACTTCCCCGTCGCAATCATCATCCACATAGTCACAATCAGAATCATCTTCAGAATCCCCTAGTTCGCATATACAAAAATAATCAAACCAACAGTCGTCGTCATCACAATCCACATCCCCATCACAATCATTATCCTCGCCATCATCACAATTTCCACTTTGTGGATTTTCTGGAATACACTCACAACCTGCAATCCCAAGACAATCCAAATCATCACAATCCACATCTCCGTCACAATCATTATCAAGCCCATCCTTACAGTCTTCATCAGTTCCCTCCCCAAAACCATCTCCCACATCGCAATCACAAAAACCATTGACATTCTCAGGATAAATAAACCCATTTTCATCATTACACTCACATTGTAAATCCCATCCATCTCCATCCACATCAACCCCCACATCTTCACAAACCCCACAGGAATTTTCCTCGCAACTACAACCTGCCAAACAAGCATTAGGAACATCGCCGCATTCATAAAAACTCCCACTCTCACAATAATCTTCACAAACCGTATCAACACAATCCTCTTCCTGTCCACATTCAGCCTCACACTTGCCTAAAACACACTGATAAACACAAGCTCCATCCACAACACACATCCCTCCGACAAAACCTGAAAACCTAGTCCCCTCACATTCTGCACACCACTCACACTCTCCACCAACCGCACACTCTCCCGCACCTCTATCAGTACAAACCGAAGAAACAATATTTACATCCATAGTCGCATCACTCCCTATTTGATAAGACTTTTCACTATCAACACCACAACTAACAACCCTCAGTCCACTCAAACCAACTAAGCAATCAAACAATATCAGGTGTCCCTCCCATGATTGATACAAACAACTAACTCCACCAATGTTTGCTGTTATACTGTTTACCTCAGAAACACTTGAATCACAACTCACTATAATGTGGGTGTTTTCTATTGGATTGCCATCACTAACAGAGATTCCCAAAATTTCAACCGCGCAATTTGAATCTCCATGCACGCAAGAAGAAGAGTCATAATCACACTCCCCATCACAATCATTATCATAGCCATCGTCACAAACTTCGTCAGCACTTGGATTCACGTCTTCATTTCCATCATCACAATCATTTCCCAAATCACAATTCTCTCCATAACCATCCCCATCCCCATCAACACATTCTGAACTACCTTCGTCACCCCCACCTCCCCCACCGCCTCCACCTCCCCCTCCGCCTCCACCTCCCCCTCCGCCACCCTCTGCAACACACACTCCTGTTTCAGAATCACACGTTTCTCCATCAGGACATTCAACAGATTGATAAAAACAACCACCACCTAAGCAACTATCAGTTGTGCATAAATCTTCGTCAGTACAATCACCATCTTCATCACATTCAACACTTCCAACCAATTGCTCAAATATCATCTCATCAAGAGAAGTTTCAACATCATTTTCAAATACTATCGGAACAATTTCAACTTTTTCAAGCACGCCAACTTCCAGCAAAGACAATCTTATTGTAGTTTTTTCTGAAACCCTAAGCGTCACGTTTATTGTGTTTGTCTTATTCCCCTCAGAGCCATAAGTTGTTATAATAAATCCAGTTATAGTTAGATTTCCTGTGTTTTCCAAAACAAGTATTATCTCCCCAGTTGATGTATCAAATTGAAGAGATTCTAACACAAAAGATGTTTGATTGACAATCTCTTCTCTTGTTATTTCTTGTCCAATCCAATAATCTGTTAAATTAAACATAAAAATTGAAGCACAAAGAACAAGTACCACAACAATAGCTACAGTATACTTTCTCGAAAAACCAATTTTATTCATCTCCTAAAGAAATTAAGATAATATTTAAAACTACTCTCTTTTTTCCATTGGGATTTCTAACGCTAAATAAATACAACTCGCCAACTACTATCCTTCCCTCAACTCACCAAAAACCCTCTGAATAAAATTCTCCTCACAAGGCTCCGGAGGTTTTTCCGCAGAAGGCCAACCATGTCTTTCCCATTTCCCCTCCACGCAAATCCAATCATCTTCATTGCTTAATGTTTTCAAAGCAACCATTAGAACAAGAACCACAACTACCACAATTAATATGATTTTCAATGTTTTGTTCATCTTATCCTTATCTCTTAGAAAAATATAAACTTTCCTACTTCTTCCTTTCCTTAATCAATACATTCCACCCCCACCAAGAAAAAACAGCTGCCAAAGCAATAAACATCCAATTAACTGTAAACGTCAACACCATAAAAACTAAAGCAATCAAAGACAACACAACAGCTTTTGGGTTTTTCATATTTCTAACAATGAACTAATGACTTTAAATCTTTCTAAAAGTTAAACAGATAATAAACAAAACTAACAGCTTCAATAATACATATCGTTTCACTCGCATGAATTTGTTTTAATGTTATCAAATAATTTAAGCAATTTTATTGTTGTTTACTCAATCCTCAGAAACCCTACTTAACCTTCACCTTACTCAAAGGATCGAACTCCTTCCATGTGAGGTCAAACATCTGATTCATTGATTGGGCAAAATACTCAGTTGATAGCCACACAGCAACGTCATAATTAGGATGTACTGTCTTATCATCAGTAAGCATGAACATTAACTGACCATCGTCAATTATTGCAAACCTCCCGTTTATATTCTTCTTGGTGGTATCTCTAACTTCTGCTATTTTAGAAAGTTGCTTTGCCAGTTTTATATTTCCAGAAGTTATTGGAGCAGCAATTTTTATATTAATTCCTCTTTTTCGTGCCTTTTCAAGAGAAGGCATAAGCGCTTCAATCTTTCTATTCAGCCCTTCTGCAGTCGTGACAAGAGATATATTTTTTTCTGCAGCCCGAATCATCATGTCAAGATGATTGTGCATATTCTGCCTTCCTCGTAAACTGCCGGAAAGGTCGCTTGGTTCTACAAATTTCACCCCATTATCAAACAAATTAGTTAATTCACAAAGAACATCATCACCTTTTAATTCTTCCAGCCTCTTGGATTTCTGCTGGGCATCAACAACAAGGTTCTTCTTCACCCTTTCAACAACCTCCTCTGGTCTAAGAGCAACAAACTTAATTGGTTTGCCAATCTTCATAATAATAAATCCTTTCTTTTCCAATGATTCAAGAATATCATACGTCCTGGATCTAGGCACATCAGAGATATTGCTCAACTCGCCTGCAGTCGATACACCGCGCGATAACAAAGCAGTCCAGACTTTTGCCTCATACAAGTTTAGGTCAAATATCTTTCTGAGTCTGCTTAAAAATTCCTCTTTGATTATCATTCTAAAGTTACTCAACCTCAACATATCAAGAATACTTTAGTATTTAAATGTTTTCTCAAAAAATAATCTTTTTTAAAATTTCACTAGTCAGTGAAACTTTATGCCAATTTTCTCGTCTTTAATCTTCATAAAGACAAACTTATCGGTTTTTTTGTCGACGAATTTTACTCCTTTTGAATTAGTTCTTTCTTCCAGGAATTTTTCCCAGGTTTTGAACATTTTTTTCATTTTATCGTCGGCAAAAATCTCTAAGGTTATCAAATCGCCTTTTTTCAATCCAGCTTTCTTCCTCTCCGCCTGGATTTTCCGCGCCAGCTCACGCGCAAACCCCTCTGCCTCTAATTCTGGAGTTATCTTGGTGTCAAGCTCAACAACAACCTCTTTTTCCTTCACTTCTTTCATTTCAACTTTCTTAACATTAATCTGTCTTGCAATAACACTTTTAAACTCTTCATTTAATTTAAACGAACCCCTCACCCTTGCTTTTGCCAACGGCCATCTCAACCCGATTTTATATCTATCTCTTTCAGCCAAACCTTTTTCAATAATCCCCATTACATTCTCAAACCCGTTTTCTATCTGTTTGTATATCTTCCCCTCATCTTGCTTCGGCCATTTGCACAAATGAATTGACTCTTCTTTCACCAATCTTTTTTCTTTCAAATCCTGCCAAAGTTTTTCAGCCAAAAACGGAACAACAGGTGCACATAATTTGAGTAAGCCAACATAAACTTCTCTCAAAACACTCTTTACTTCAGGATCCTCTCCAGCCAGTCTGTCTCTGACAAACTGAACATACCCTCTGCTTAAATCATTCAACCAAAAATCCTGCAAAGCCCTTGTAGCCTGATGCGGATGTAATTCTTCCAGTTCACCAGTCACTTTTTTTACCAATGAATTAAACCTGCTCAAAATCCACTTGTCTTCAATTGCCTTAACTTTCCCTTTCCTTGAATTTTCAACAAGTCTGCTTATATTAAAAAGAATATTTAAATTATTTTTTGGTTCTTTTACAGCATTAAACCCAAACCTTAATTCCTGCGCTGGCTCTTGCAAACAATAAAGCAATCTCATTGCATCTGCCCCTATTTTTTCAACCGCCTCGTCAAACCAAATCGCATTGCCCTTGCTTTTGTGCATTTCTTCTCCGTGTTCATCTTTCAAAGTTTCATAACCAAACATTGCCTTGAAGGGGGTTTTTCCAGTAAGAGCAACTCCAGCCCACATAATTGCATTAAACCATCCCCTGTACTGGCCAGGCATATTTTCTGAGATAAGGTCGGCAGGATACCATTTTTTCCAGTATTCTTTCTTGCCAAGATAATCCAGCGTAGAAAACATAACAATTCCTGCGTCAAGCCAGGCATCTCCAACATCCGGAATCCTAGAAACTTCTTTTCCGCATTTTCCGCATTTAATCTTTATCTCGTCAATCCAAAGCCTATGCAGTTCAGGAAGTTTGTCAACTTTCTTTTTATCAACTGCCTTTTTCCTTAACTCTTCCAAACTTCCGAAAACCTCAATCCCACCGCAAGAACACTCCCAAATCGGCAACGGCAAACCCCAATACCTTTTCCTGGAAATTAACCAATCACCCATATTCTTGAACCACTCTTCCTGTCTTTTCTTTCCATACTCTGGATACCATTTTATTTTTTTATTTTCTCGGATTAATGGTTTTCTAATCTCATCACATTTCACATACCATTCGTCAACTGTCCTAAACACAAGTTCTTCCCCGCATCTCCAGCAATGAGGATATCTGTGTTTGATTGGTTCTATTTTGTAGACAAATCGTCTCTGTTCTAAATCTTCTAAAACAGCCTTGTTCACGTCAGAGTATTTTTTCAAACTAAATTCCCCATAACCTTCTTTAAACACCCCTGCGTCGTCAAGCGGAGAAATCGCAGGCAAAGCTTCTTTCTTTCCCAAGTCAAAATCTTCTGCACCACATCCAGGGGCAATGTGGACGATTCCAGTTCCATCATCTCCAGATGCTAAATCCCAGAGAACAACTCTGTGCGGCGCTTCTTTCTGAGCTTCAAGCCATGCATAAGGCATCACATACTCCCAGCCTTCAAGTTCAGTGCCTTTCTTCTTGTCTTTAATTTCATATTTTTCACCTAGCTCTGATAATCTTGATTCTGCCAGCCAGTAACTAACGCCGGAAACATCTGCTTTGACATAATTAATATTTGGATTTACAGCAATTGCAACATCTGCCGGAATTGTCCACGGAGTAGTTGTCCAAATCAAGAAATATTCTGTTGGCTTGTCTTTTAGAGGGAACTGCATGTAAACTGCAGAATGCGTCACTTCCTTATATCCCTCAGTCGCAATGTCATGTTTTGAACTTGCAGTCCCACAACGCCAGCACCACGGCACAGCGTCCTTTCCCTTGTAAAGCCAGCCCTTATCAAAATACTTCTTCAAAAGGTGCCAATTATGCAGATTATTTTTATCAGTCATTGTGTAATAGCTGTTATCCCAATCCATCCATTGCCCTAAACGGATCGACTGTTCTGTCTGTATCTTTGAAAACTTTTCAACCCTTTTCCTGCATGATTTAACAAAATTCAAAATTCCAAACTTTTCAATATCTTCTTTATTTTTCAAACCCAAATCTTTTTCTTCCTCTCTCTCAACCCAAAGCCCTTGGCAGTCAAATCCATTTTGATATCTCATTTCAAAACCCTGCATTGCCTTAAATCTGTGATAAATATCTTTGTAAGTTCTACCCCATGCATGATGCACGCCCATCTGGTTGTTAGCAGTTATCGGCCCGTCAATAAAACTCCACCTTTTCTTCCCCTTATTTTTATTTCTTACTCTATCAAATATTTTCTTTTCTTTCCAAAATTTTAGTATCTCCAACTCTTGCTTGTTAAAGTCTAACATTTTCCATTAAATCCTCCTCTATTTTTAATTCTTCCTACTAAAGAAAACACGTTCAATTTCCAAGAATTTTTATGAGAAAACATTTTCAGGGCGCAAGGTAAACTTGCTGAGTTAAATAATAATTCCAATCTTACTGATTATTCTGTTAGCCATAATTTATACAAAAAAGAATGTTATTTAAACCCTTCTCCTCACCCACCCCTTATCAAAACTCTTAATCAAAGAAATAAACGTAACAACCACTACAAAACCACAAGCCCATGTTACCACGTAATTCCCTGTCAAAGCAAACCAAATTCCAACCAGAATACAAACAACAATCAAGGCCTTAAACCAATTCCTCCCAACAACTAGCTCGTCATTCGCTAAATATGCAATTAACAAACCTACAGGAATTGCAAGCAACAAAATAATTATTTCAATTAACATAAACATCTAAAGAAAAGGGATTATAAAAATTTAAGCAATTTCTGCAAGTTGACTTTCCTGTTCTCTTTCCTCTGCACTCTCTCTTTCAAATCTTCCTTTTTGTAATTTGTTTGCTTCCACAGTTCCAACAACGGCTCCGCCCATTGCAGTGTAGGCAGGAACCGGCAAACAAGGAGCTTTAAGGCAAGTCACACAATTTACAGCAAGTGTTAATCCCCACTTAACAAATTCTGGTGCAAGACCCTCTGTTTCTCCTTGTGTCATACCACCGAATAAAATATATCTAATAGCTAATAGCGGAGCTACAGCTCCGAGAACTGCGCCTGCATAAATATTAATTCTTTCTCTACGGTTATACTCTCTACGCATCAAAGCGTCTTTAACTCCGAACATATTTCTTCACTAAATTAAGGATTTTTAAACCTTTCGATTTCTGCAAATTTTTCTGGATATTAATTAGTTTGTTATATCTTCCTAATAAATAAATGAACTATTTTCAGATCTACACAATATCCATCAACTCCGTTAACTATAAAAACCGTCAGAAAGTCAATAAATCATGACAGACACATTAACGACAGATGCAAACATTAGAGAAACAATCAAAGATGGTTTTACAAGAACATTAGGAGATTGGCAAGCAGTAGGCCAGACAAATTATCCTTTAGATGTCATTGGGAGATTTACTCACAGCCCAGGTTACCGTGAACTTGAAAAGATGTACGGCGAGGCCAAAGCAAACGCTTGCTTCATACAAGTTTTGCGTGATTTAAGTGAGTCTCACGACATAGTAGATGACCATGAAAAAAGAGGAATTATTCTGCTTGGCAACCGTTATCATCCAGTTGATTAACTTCCCTTGTCCTATCTTTTTCATCTCCTAACTTATCAATCTCCCTAGCCAATTCAAAATCCTTTTTTGTTAAACCACTTACAGAAGAAGTTGTCAGCATTAATCTAACCTGATTATTAGTAACCATAATGTCTGGGAAGTGCTCTAACTTTATAACTATCTCGCTAACTTTGTTCACAAACCCAAGCGCTTCCTTAAATCCATCAAAAGAGAAAATCTTTGTTATGACATTTGTCTCTAAACTCCAATCATCCAGGTCAGACATTGCTTCATTAATCTCTCCTAACGTTAACATAGTTTTACAACTTTTATTAAATTAATAAAGATTTGTGTTGTGGCATGCTCTCCATTAACACTATTTAATCCAGTTACTAATTCGTTTATTACAACATCAAAATCACTTAATTTCTTACACCACTAAAAACCGTTTGATAATGTCATCTAGAACCATACTATTTGAATCTATCATTTATTGTATCTACCCAAATACTATCAACACAAAGCCAAATATGCCCCAATTGCACAAGACCATAAAAAAATCCTATCTGCTCTTTTATCTTCAGAAGGATTAATCAATTCTTCATACAAAACACTGTCGGCATATTTAGCAACCTCTCTCGCTCTTCCCTCTAACGGCTTTGGTAAACCATCTTGCGTAATAAATTGACATATTCTCTCTGCTATCATTTTAATCGCCTCTTTCTTTTCCAATACTTTCACCTTTACTTTTGTCAAGGAAAGCATCGTTGTATTCAACTCCTACAGGTAATGCAAAAGCCTTACTCAGCAAAATTCCGCCCATATATAACAGATACTGTTTAGGAGTTAAGTCAAGAATAACACTAGATTCATCTACATACCTATCCATCCTGCTCAATCGTTCTCCCGCGTCAAAACAATCTTCCTTTCTCATATTTCTCCCAGTCTAAAAGAATATTTAAATCTTTCTATTTGTTACCACTTGAAAGAAACACAATATCAAATCAGGTTTTATACAACCTATTGTCATAATTGCTATTGTGGTTTTTGTAAACTTTAAACCCCTTGAAGAAAGCAATCAAGAAATAATACAATGCATTGCAGAAAATTCAGAGCTTTATGTCCTGAAAACATACAGACATTGTGTTCAACAAAAAGTCATTGGTCAGCATATACAAAACTTTACATTAATTGATTGCCTGGATAACAAACAACAATGTAATAATGCTAACATAAAGATTGTCCCAACCTGGCTCATTAAAGGAGAAAAACACAAAGGTGTTTTCCAACTTGAAGAACTAACGTCTTTGACTGGCTGTTGGGTTAGCTTCTTCTCCCAAAAGATTTTCTTGGCTTTTTATCATCTCTACTTCTGCCGCCATCACGCCTACCAGAACCCTGCCTTTTATCTCCACCCGATCTCCCGCCTCTAGAACCATAAGAACCACTAGGTCTTCGATCACCATGACTACTGCTTCTCCCCCCTCTTGAATCTTTTCTCTCTCTTGAACCTGAAAACCCCCCCTGACCTCCACCTCTTGAATCCCTCCTACCACTATCTCTCGGTTTACCATAAGCGCCACCACCAGATCTCCCCCCTCTAGAACCATAAGAACCACCAGAGCTCCCACGCGAACCACCCCTCCAGCTACTTGGCTTTTTACCATAATTATCTCTTCTCCATTCTCCTCCTCCCTCACCCCCTCTTTTTTTCGGACCTCCTGTTCCATAGGTTCCATATCTTTTATTTCCCCTTCTACGATCACCACTGCTTCTAAACCCTCCACGCCTATCATCTCGGCCTCGCGAACCACCAAAACCACCACGTCCACTATCTCTTCTAGAACTATCAAACTCCCCACGAGAAGAAAAATTCGGTTTTACTTTTTCAAACTCAGGCAGTTTTTCCTGTTTTATTTTCAAAGAATCATCATCCAGAACTTTCCTAAAGCTTACATAATCTTTACTGCAAACCAAGATAATTGCTTCTCCATCTTTCCCAGCTCTAGCAGTTCTTCCAATTCTATGGATATAATCTGTGTTGTCTTTTGGAACGTCATAATTATAAATATGTGTAACTTTTTTAATATCTAAACCACGAGCAGCAACATCTGTGCAAATCAGAACATGCGCCCTTGCTTTATAAAAAGCTTCCATAACATTATTTCTTTTCGACTGGTTCATCCCTCCATGAATCCCAATTGCGCCAACGCCAAATTTTATTAAATTAGAAGTAAGGGTTTCAACATTTCCTCTTGTGTTGCAGAAAACCATAGAAACATCTGACTTGTCTTTTTTAATCAAATGCAAAAACAACGAAAACTTCTCGTGATTCTGCACGTCGTAAAATATCTGCTTCAGCCTTGAAGGGTCAACATAAGACTCGACAGTAATCTGTTTTGGATGGTCCATGTAATTCTTCGAAACATAACTAATATCCGGAGAGATTGTTGCAGAAAACAAAAGAGTTTGTCTTCTTTTCTGGCAGGAGTTAATTATTTTTTCAACGTCAGGTAAAAATCCCATATCAACCATTCTATCTGCTTCATCTAAAACAAGAAAACGGATTTTCTGCAAATCAAGTGTTCTTCTATTCAAATGGTCCAATATCCTCCCAGGAGTTCCTACAACAATATCTGCATCTTCTAATCTATTTATCTGCGGGCCAATAGAGACACCACCATAAACTTCAACAATTTCCCATTCATAATTTTTAGAAAACGTTCTTAATGCTTTTGCAACCTGTTCAGCAAGCTCTCTTGTCGGAGTTAAGACAAGTGCTTTCACGCCTTTTTCATGTTTCATGTTCTGAATCAACGCCGAACCAAAAACCAAAGTTTTCCCGCTTCCTGTCGCTGCCTGTCCAATGACATCTTTCCCTTTCAAAACAAAAGGTATTGCTTTCTCCTGGATGTCACTAGGTTTTTCAAATCTCATTTCCCGAAGCACATCGAGAATTCCTTTTCCCAATCCTAGCTTTTCAAAGTTTTCCATTTTCTTACTTAATTTAAATCAATACAGGAGAATTAGATAGTCTTTGACTTCAATTCTCGTACACGATTATGTTGAATATAAAAAAGAGGGTTATTTAAAGTTATTGGAAAGACT
>Ga0180007_10003839_pt1 | contig 16357 bp, 17 predicted proteins | sample MM_PC_MetaG_FD_121122 | JGI IMG/M metagenome (GOLD analysis project Ga0180007, IMG submission 121122) | Groundwater microbial communities from the Aspo Hard Rock Laboratory (HRL) deep subsurface site, Sweden - MM_PC_MetaG | ecosystem: Environmental > Aquatic > Deep subsurface > Groundwater... | reverse complement strand
GGATTATTGCTTTTAGAGATGATGGTCTATCGCAATAAAAATATGCTGCAGATACTTCGCGCCGTGGAAAAACAGTTCGGAAAGTATTTCTACGTGCGTGACGACTTACAGCTAGAATCCCGCATGGATACTCCCGCTAGGAAGGCGCTTCCTGATACCTTGCTTGGTAAGAAGGTGGTTCAGATAAAAGATTACGACGGCATTAAGCTTATTTGTGCGGATCAGAGTTGGTTGATGTTCAGAGGTTCCGGCACCGAGCCGATCATGCGTATCTATGCGGAGGCAAAGAATCTGGCCAAGGCAAATAAATTGCTTTTATTGGGCAGGGAACTAATACGCAAGAGTTCTTCCTGATTTTTTACAAAAAGTACGAATACGCGGCAAAATTTCATTAAGAAGGGGGTGTTTTTTAAGTTGCAATAAAATAAGCCCTAAAAAAAATACAAAAACCGTAAAGGAGAATATTCCCATGATTGAAACAAGAGAAGAACTTGAACAGCTCTATAATGAAAGTATTAAGCTCATTAAAGAAGGACAGGTAGTTACCGGTAAGATCGCCGCCATCCGTTCCAAAGAGGTATTGGTGGATGTAGGGTTTAAATCCGAAGGGGTCGTTCCTATTACCGAGTTCAGCCAGAGTGATCTGGAATTAGGCAGAGAGTTGGAGTTTTTGGTGGACTCGATGGAGAATGATGCGGGGGTTATCGCTCTTTCTCGGGAAAAGGCCATTCGTATGCAAGGCTGGGATAAGATCGTAAAGTTTTCCCAGACCGGCGAGCTGGTGGATGGACGGCCCGTCAAGAAGGTCAAAGGAGGGTTCTTGGTGGATGTCACCGGGATCGAAGGTTTCTTGCCGTTATCCCTTTCAAGTTTCAAACATGTCGCGGAGAAAGATATACTCTTTAGGCCGTACAAGTTCAAGATTGTTAAGGTTAATAACCTAAGGAGGAGTATTATCGTCTCTCGTCGTGAAGCAGTGCAAAAAGAAAAGGAAGAGGCCAAGGATAGGTTGTGGCAGGAGTTAAAGATCGGGAATATCTATTCCGGAATGGTCAAGGCGATTACTGACTTTGGCGCGTTTATTGACATGGGCGGAGTTGATGGCCTGTTGCACATTACCGATATGTCCTGGTCAAAAATATCTCATCCGTCGGAAATCGTGGCGATCGGCGATAAGATCGACGTGATGGTCCTGAATATGGAGAAGGATTCCGGAAAGATATCACTTGGATTAAAGCAGCGGCTCCCAGATCCCTGGCAGGATATTGAGAACAAATATAGTGTGGGGGGAACCGTAAAGGGGAAAGTAGTGAATATTCTTCCCTACGGTATATTTGTGGAGCTTGAGAAAGGCATTGAAGGGCTGATCCATATCTCTGAACTTTCCTGGACCAAGCGCCTTAACCATCCCAATGAGATGTTTGCGATTCAGGATACCGTGGAAGCACAGGTGCTTAACATCGATAAGGAGGCGCACCGGATTTCTTTGAGTATCAAACAACTGGAGCAGAATCCTTGGCAGGACGCGGAGGCAAAGTATTCGGTGGGAGCAAAGGTAAACGGTAAAGTCAGAGGTTTTACTGATTATGGGGTTTTTGTGGAGTTAGAAAGCAGTCTTGAAGGGATGATCCACGTTTCGGATATCTCATGGACTAAGCGTATCGCGCATCCTCAGGATGTCTTTAAGAAGGGGCAGAAGGTGGAGGTGGTGGTACTTTCGGTAGATAGTCAGAATCGCCGGATCTCGTTAGGGGCAAAGCAGCTGCAGTCTAACCCTTGGGCGGAGATCGCGGAGAAATATCCTGTGGAGACCGAGCTTGAAGTTGAGGTGGTCAGCATCACTGATTTCGGGGTCTTTGTCAAAATTGACGATGAGCTTGAAGGATTGGTCTATGCCAGCGAAATCGAGAAGGAGCAGGTTTCGCAGCTTAAGCCGCAGGACAAGATAAAAGCGAAGGTTATTAAAGTGGATGTAGAGCAGGCCAAGATCGGCCTCTCCGCCAAACTTTAAATCAGGGACGGTTCTGAGCTCGTTCTCAGAAGTGTCCCCTTTTCGGGGAGACTTCTGCTTCGACTTCAGAACCGTCCAAACTTAAGAAAAGATGGGATTCCCGGATTTAGAGAAACAGCTGGAGGTTATCAAGCGGGGAGCAGTCGAGATACTCTCTGAAGTAGAATTACGCAAGAAACTTCAGGATAGTCTTACGACTGGTACGCCGCTTGTCATTAAAGCCGGCTTTGACCCGACTGCCCCTGATATCCATCTTGGGCATACGGTATTGCTGCGAAAGCTGCGCCAGTTCCAGGACCTCGGACATCGCGTAATCTTTCTGATCGGAGATTTCACCGCCCGTATCGGCGATCCTTCAGGCAGGTCGGAAAAAAGAAAGCAGCTCACCCAGGAAGAAGTCGCCCAAAACGCAGGCACCTATAAGAAACAGGTCTCTCGGATACTGGACCTGGAGAAACTGACCGTGGTCTTTAATAGCGAATGGTTTGAGGCGATGTCAGTGTTGGATATTTTGGAGCTTACTACTCACGCCACCGTCTCTCAGATGCTTGGCCGCGCAGATTTCAAGAAGCGCATGAGTAAGTATGAGGATATTTCTCTTTTGGAATTCATGTACCCGTTATTACAGGGATATGATTCGGTAAAATTAGAGGCTGATGTGGAACTGGGCGGGACAGACCAGATATTCAATCTTCTGGTAGGCAGGGATATACAGCGCGATTTTTCCCAGGCGCAGCAGGTAGTGATTACCATGCCTCTTCTGGAAGGCACCGATGGGGTACAGAAGATGAGCAAATCCTATGGCAACTATATCGGTATTGACGAGCCTGCCTCAAGTATCTTTGGAAAGATCATGTCCCTTTCCGATGAGCGTATGTATAAATACTTTGAGCTTTTGACCGATGAGGATTTAGCGGTAGTGCTGGCCATGCATCCTAAAGAGGCGAAGGTGCGTTTGGCCAAGGCAATCATTAATCAATATTATTCCTCGGACGATGCGGAAAAAGAGGCAAAGGAATTTCAGCGAGTCTTTTCACAGAAAGAGATCCCAGAGAGTATGCCGGAGTACCGCGTGCAACCGAATGAGAATGTATTTTCGGCCCTGGTGAATTCAGGATTGGTCAAAAGCGGGAATGAGGCACGACGTCTTATTAAAGAGGGAGCGGTTTCTTTCAACGAAACCAAAATCAGCACGGATAACTTTATCTTCACACAGGGCGGGGTGGTCAAAGTAGGTTCGCGCAGATTCTTGCGCATTGTCATCTAACCTCCATTGCATGCGACAGACGCTAAAGATACGCGATGCCTTCACCAAAAATGTCTTCATTGTCTTTGCCGGCACTTCCGTTGTAAACCTCATTAATCTTGTCTACCAGCTATTGATCGCCCACTCGCTTTCAGCGAGTATGTTCGCTGCATTTAATAGCCTCCTTTCGCTTTACATGATCTTCTCCTCACCATTAGGGATATTGCAGTTGGTGATGACCAAATATACCTCTGAGTTCTTTGCGCATCGTCAGATCGGCAAGGTTCGTGCGCTTTTCTCTGCATTCGCTAAAAGGGCGTTGATTCTTTCAATGGTAACGCTGGGCATATTTTTGGCAGCTTCTCCGCGGATACTTGTTTCTCTGAAGATACCTTCGGCAGCAAGCGGCCCTATCTTTGCGCTGCTTCTTGCCAGCAGTTGGCTGGCTCCGTTGTTGACCGGTACGATCCAGGGAATAGAGCGTTTTAAGTGTTATAGCAGCGTCTCGGTTTTGGGAGGCCTGCTTAAGATAGCATTAAGTTTTCTTTTTATCCGGCTCGGCTATAGTATTGCGGGAGCTCTGGGCGCACTATTTGCGGCAAACCTGGCGGTAATGATTATCTTTTACTGGTCATTGCGTGACGTATTGCATGCGCCTTACCAGAAAGAAATAATCCCCTATAAAGAGATGGCGGCTTTCGCGGTTCCGGTTGCGGTAAGTTACTTTTGTTTTATGGTCCTGGTAAGCTTCGATATGGTCCTGGTGAAATATTTCTTCTCCGCGCATGAATCAGGGTTGTATTCGATCAGCCAGATGCTCGGGAAAATTTTCTTATTCCTCCCCGGAGCGGTGAGTATGGTATTGTTCCCCAGGACAAGCGGCTTGAATGCGCAGAACCAGGATACGCTCGCGACGCTAAAGAAATCATTATTCTTTGTACTGTGCCTATGCCTTAGCGCAGTGGTGTTCTATAATCTGTTTCCGGATTTTGTCCTTAAAATATTGACCGGAAAAGTGTATCCTGAATCGGTGCTCTTAGGAAGGCTCTTTAGTATTTCGATGAGTTTCTTCGCGCTTACCTATGTGCTTCTTTCGTATCTTTTGTCTATTCGCAAGGCAGCATTTGTTCCTTATCTTGCCGCTATTGCCTTGTTACAGAGTGCGGCAATCTTCCTGTGGCATAGGAATCTTCTGCAGGTGCAGTTGATCATATGTGGTTGTGCCGCAGTGCTCTTTGTGGTGCATCTATGGTTTGCATTTAGGAAGTAGCCCGTCTATGAAAGATATAAAAGGGAAAATAAGTATTGTCATGCCGGCGTATAACGAGGCAGACCATATCGTCTTCGGCGTAGAGGAGACGATAAAGACTTTCGAGGAGTTCGGCTGTCCATGGGAGTTGATCGTTATCGACGACGGTTCCACGGATGCCACCTACGAGCTGCTTCAAGGCCTTACTCAAAAATACCCGCAGCTTATTATCAAGAGAAATTCATCCAATATCGGCAAGGGAGCGGCAATCCGTAAGTCAGTGCATTTTATTACCGGAGAATACGTGGTCTTTATCGACGCTGATCTGGATCTGCATCCCCTGCAGGTACAGACCCTTTTTGATATCATGCGTTTAGATAATTCGGACGTGGTGATTGGTTCTAAGCTCCATCCTAATTCCGTGGTGAAGTATCCACTCCAGCGTAGGATTATAAGTTATGCATATTATTTTTTGGTGAGGTTACTATTTAATCTGCCTTGTCATGATACCCAGACGGGATTAAAGCTTTTTAAGGCGGAGGTCGCAAGGAAGGTCTTCCCGCGGATTCTGGTTAAGAAATTTGCGTTTGACTTAGAGATATTGGTGAACGCGCATCATCTCGGGTATACTATTACTGAGGCCCCGATCGTATTAAGCCCCAAACGCCGTTACGGCCGCATTGGTATTGATTCGGTGATCAGTACTTTTTTAGATACCCTTGCGGTATTCTACCGGATGTATATCCTACACTATTATGACCGTATCGATTATTATCGCAGTAAAAACATGGCAAAAGAACTTAAGCGAGTGCGTCGCTAAGTGCCGTGCGCTTGAGTATCGGGACTTTGAGATCCTTATTCTTCCGGATGAGCCGTTGAATGACAAAGAGGGACTGTCCCCGGAGGGGAGTGTCCCTCTTAAAGTCGTCCCCACCGGGCCCGTCGGCCCTGCCCGGAAAAGAGACTTCGCGTTACCGCATGCGAAAGGGGAGATCCTGGCTTTTATTGACGATGATGCCTTTCCGCGCGCGGATTGGCTTACCAACGCCTTAAAGAATTTCAGCGATCCTTTCGTTGCCGCGGTAGGAGGGCCGGCAATCACCCCTGATAACGACTCTCTGCATCAAAAGGCAAGCGGAATGGTATTCGGTTCGCCGCTTGTAAGCGGGAATTTTGTCTACCGCTACATTCCCGGGAAGAGGCAAGAGGTTGAAGATTATCCCAGCTGCAATTTTCTGGTCCGCAAGAATATCATGGAGCAGTTGGGTGGGTTTGATACCAGTTTCTGGCCGGGAGAAGATACCAAGCTTTGCCTTGATATTACCAAGAAGCTTGGTAAAAAGATCATCTATGACCCGACCGTTCTGGTATGGCACCACCGTCGAAGTCTTTTTCTTCCGCATATTTCGCAGATAGAGAATTACGCCCTTCACCGTGGCTATTTTGTCAAGAAGTTCCCCCAGACTTCTCTCAAAATAAGTTATTTTATGCCGAGTATTCTTGTGGGAGGAATTATTTTAGGGGGGATCTCTTCTTTGTCCAATATGCTTCTTAGGCCATTGTACCTCATGGGGTTTTCATTGTATCTGATCATTGTATGTATAGGAAGTTTCCCTTGGCAAGGAAGGAAAAACTTTCGTTTATGGTTGTTGATTATTATGGGAATTATCGCTACACATTTTACCTACGGAGTGTATTTTATAAAAGGGCTTCTTACGACGAAGCTTGCCGAAGAGAAATAATACCGTTTTTTCATGAAAATCCTAATTGCCTATCCGCCTTTAAAGACTGAGAAAGGATGCCCGACTCTCGGGCAGAACCGGCAGTTCCAGTATTTTAAGGAACCTACCTATATTTATCCTGTGGTTCCCGCCCAGGCAGCAACGCTTCTTAAGGAAAAAGGTTTCGAAGTGGTGTGGAAGGATGCGATTGCCGAAGGAATGTCTCTTGAAGGGTTTCTTGATTTCGTCAAAGAGACAAAACCCGACCTGATTGCGATGGAGACCAAGACTCCCGTCGTAAAACAGCATTGGAAGATAATTGATAAGATTAAGGGACTGTCCCCGACGACCGAAGGAAGGAAGGAGACTGTCCCTTATATTGTCCTTTTCGGCGACCACGTGACCGCGCTTCCCGAAGAATCATTCAAGAACAGCAAGGTTGATTTTGTCCTCACCGGCGGCGACTACGATTTTTTGTTAATGAATTTATGTAACGCAATCAAGAAATCGCGGGATACGGGTAGCGGGGTACGGGGTAGTGATTTAGAAGCAGGGATATGGTATAGGCAAGAGGGAACAATAAAGAATACCGGAAAGTTTCAGCTTGGCCACGACCTTAATAGCCTTCCCTTTATTGATAGGGAGCTGACTCGGTGGAAAGACTATGCGATTGAAAACGGCAATTATAAGCGTCTCCCCGGAACCTATATCATGAGCGGAAGGGATTGCTGGTGGGGGAAGTGCACTTTTTGCAGCTGGCCGACGCTCTATCCCCATTTTAGGTCCAGGACCCCGGAAAACGTACTCGAAGAGATAGATAGCCTTATTACCAGATATCAAGTAAGAGAGATAATGGATGATACGGGCTGTTTCCCCGTCGGCAGTTGGCTGCGTGAATTCTGCCGCGGCATGATACAGCACGGTTTTTCTTCAAAGATCTATCTTGATTGTAATATGCGTTTTGGAGCGCTTTCTTCGGAGGACCTTGTCTTGATGAAGAAGGCTAATTTCCGCCTCTTGTTGTTCGGCCTGGAATCTGCGAATCAGAATACTTTGGATAGGATTAATAAGAATTTAAACGTTGATCGTATTATAGAAGATTGTAAGGCTGCGCGCTGCGCGGGGCTTTTTCCGCATATTACTATTATGTTCGGCTATCCCTGGGAGAGCTATGAGGATGCGCAAAAAACTCTGCAATTAGGACGGTGGCTGCTTAAGAAAGGCTACGCCTATACCATGCAGGCCACTATGGTTATCCCTTATCCGGGAAGCCCCTTGTTTGAAGAGTGTAAAACTAACGGATGGCTTACGTCAACTGATTGGGATACCTATGATATGAAGCAGCCGGTCATGCGGATTCCATTTGCAGAAGAAGAGTTAATGAAATTGGTGCAAGGCATGTATGGGGTCTCTTTTGAGCCGGAATTTCTGCTGCGAAAACTCTTCTCCATTCGCGATATGGATGATGCGCGGTATTATATGCGCGCGGCCAAGAAAGTGGCGGGGCACCTTTTTGATTTCAAAAAGAGCCGATGACCTACCGTTACGGGGTAGATAAAGATAATCAGCTTTACCGGATAGACTTCAAGAAAAAGAAACGTCAGCGCCTCAAGGGTGTCTTTAAATCAGAGAAAGATAACCGCCTATCGTATTGGCTCAATGCTCCTTCCGCGTGGCGTAGAAAATACAACCTCCCTCGTAAAATAACCTTTGAAGGAAAGTGGCGCCTTGACCAGGCCCATAATCTCCAGTTAACTCTTGCAGAGACTAAAAACCAGAGAGCAGGAGACCGGTTGAGCCTCAAGGGGGATATTATTTCCGCCTCAGGCGACTCATTTGTCTTTGAGATAGTAAGCCGCCAGGATGATCGCGCGACATCGACTATATCGCTTCTTACTCTATCAGGGAAATGGAAGCAAGATGCATATAACCGCCTTACGTTTGAAGTAAAAGAAGCGAAAGATCCGGATGTGCTTACTCTCGTCGGTGAATGGGAGGTGAATACGTATCAGCAGATCACCTATACCTATACGCGCACGGAACTGAAACGCAAGACAAAGTATCTGCGAACGATTGTCTTTGAGGGGTATTGGGATATCACCGAAAGCCGTAGGGTGCGGTATATACTTAATCGCGGGAGCAAATCCGTCTTTGATTTTCGGGTGCAGCTTGAGAGCCCGAGTCTTTATCCTAAAAAAGGTTTGATTAAATATAGGGTAGGGATAGGATTAAGGAAGAGTACTCGATATGTGAACCGAATACTCTGTTTGTACGGCACTTGGAAGTTTGACCGGTTTGGCACCTTGCGCTTTGATATGGAGTATCGAGAGGGAAGGGTACGGGGGACCAGCTTTGAAATAGAGAAAAGATTATCTGCGCAGAATTCCCTTGCGCTTGTGCTCAAGAATCAAGAGGAGAAGCCTCTTGGAATGACGTTAGTCTTTACGCGTAAGTTCCTTGCGTCGAATGACGGCGAAGCGTTTGTGCGTCTAAAACAGGTTCTGGAAGACTCTCGTGCTGTTGAGGCAGGGATAAAGCTTCGGTTTTAAATGTAATGACTCCATCGCATTAGCACTCTTTTGGTGTCTTATCTTTTTTTTCGCAGGGACGTTCGTTTTGCCCAGCGAGCAAAACTTCACTCGGGTTTCGGACTCGCTCTCACCAATCTCCTATAGCGGGTGATCCCTGCCCGCTCATCCTGCAAACGCCCTGCTTAAAACAAAGCCAAGCCACCTTTACTCAGATTGTCACGTAGTATGCAATTAGGAGATAATTACGTTTTAAAATACTTGTTTTTATCGGCATTTACCGTACAATAAGAACAGAGTTAATAGTATGTGGACTTTAATCGGTATAACCGCGGCTACGTTAACGATGTTATCTTTCATTCCTCAGATCATACGGGCAGTAAGAACCCGGTCTGTGAAGGATGTCAGCCCCATTACGCTCTTTCAGCTTTCTACAGGAGTGGCGCTTTGGATTGCCTATGGGGTGCATCTGGGCGATAGGGTAATTATTACCGCGAATATCGTTACGTTAATCACGCTTTTGATTTTAATAATCCTCTATTTTTATTACGGAAGGAAAAGGACATGAAAGGGATAATCTTAGCAGGCGGTAAGGCAACGCGGCTGTATCCGATTACCAAGGGGGTTTGTAAGCAGTTGCTCCCGGTATATGACAAGCCGATGATTTATTACCCGTTATCCGTACTGATGCTTGCGGGGATACGGGATATTTTGCTGATCTCTACCCCTAAGGATCTGCCGCGCTTTAAGGATTTATTAGGAAGTGGAAGTGACCTGGGCATTAAACTTTCATATGCCGAACAAGAAAAACCCCGCGGCATCGCCGAGAGCCTGATTATCGGGGAGGAGTTTATCGACGGCAAACCGGTGTGCCTTATCTTGGGAGATAATATATTCTATGGTCATAATCTTCGGGAGATTTTGTCGGAAACAGCTTCTTTAAAGAGCGGGGCAAGTGTTTTCGGCTGTCATGTAAAAGATCCAAAACGATACGGGGTAATAGAGTTCGATAAGAAACAAAAGATAGTTTCAATCGAAGAGAAGCCAAAGAACCCAAAATCAAATTGGGTTGTAGCCGGGCTTTATTTTTATGATAAAGATGCCTGCGCTATTGCCAAGCGCATCAAGCCTTCCGCTAGAGGTGAATTGGAGATTACCGATGTGAACAAGGAGTATCTTCGTAAGGGAAAACTCAAGGCACGATTGTTGGCCAGAGGCCATGCCTGGCTTGATACCGGCACCTGCGATTCCCTCATTGACGCCTCAATTTTCATCAAGACCATCGAAGATCGTCAGGGCCTTAAGATCGGCTGCCCTGAAGAAATCGCCTATCGTATGGGATTTATCACCAAGGCGCAATTAGGAAAGTTGGCAAAGAATATCAATACGCATTACGGAGAGTACCTTAAAGAATTATTGGAAGATGCCTAAGATTCTTATACTGGGAAAAGGTTTTTTCGGGGAACGGGTCCAGGAAACGTTAGGTGGGGTTATTGCAGGCCGCAGGATCCGTAAGTTTTCCGATATGCAGAGTCTGCTTCAAACCTACAAGCCTCGGATCGTGATTAACTGTATCGGGCATACCGGGGCAAATGTCGATGGGTGCGAAAAGGATAAAGACAAGACGCTTTTAGCCAATAGTTTTGTCCCTATTATGGCGGCAGAGGCGTGTATCCGAAAGAAAATTAAATTCGTGCATTTAAGCAGCGGGTGCATCTATCATTATGACTACCGTCGCAATATTCCTCTTCCCGAAACAAAAACCCCGGATTTTCTCGGTTTGTTTTACAGCAGGAGTAAAATTTATTCTGAGCGGGCGTTAGAGGCATTAAGCGCGCAATACAACGTGCTTATCGCAAGGCCCCGTGTCCCTTTAGACTGCAGGCCGCACCCGAAGAATCTGCTTACAAAACTTATTCGTTATCGCACTATTATTGATCTTCCCAATTCAGTCACCTATGTCCCCGATTTCGTCCGCGCGCTGAAGCATTTGATCCAAAAAGATGCGAGAGGAATATTTAATATAGTCAATAAAGGGGCATTGCGTTATCCGGAATTAATGGGATTATATAATAAATATGTTCCCGATTCCCGCTATCAAGTGATACCTTTTGGTACACTGCGCCTTACCAGAACCAATCTCTTATTATCGACGAGGAAATTAGAGAGGACAGGATTTGTAGTTCGTCACATAAACGATATACTTGAAGAATGCGTGCGTGGGTATGTTACAGGGGTGTAGGTGGGTTGTGAGTAGTGAGTCGAGATTGTAAGGATCTTTATCTTAAATATCTTGGAACTGAATTAGTAGAGAATTTAATAAAAGAGTACGATATTGCAGGAAAGCAGTTGTATAGGTTAGGGGAGAGTTGGAAGAGTAAGGTCAGTTAATAACTCGTCCACATCCTTATTCCCCGACTCATACACATAACTCATTCTCATGGTTAAACAAACTATATTAATAACCGGTGGCGCGGGTTTTATCGGGAGTGCATTTGTGCGGCTTTTAGTGCGCAAGAATATAAGGCCGATAGTGCTTGATAAGATTACCTACGCCGGTGACCTTGGCCGGCTCGATCAGGTAAAAGGGCGGTTTACGTTCCATAAAGTTGATATATGCGATAAAAAGAAGGTTAAGGGAATTTTTAAGAAGGCCAGGCCTACGTTAATTGTGCATTTTGCCGCAGAGTCGCATGTGGATAGAAGTATCATTGATGCACAGGCTTTCTTGAGGACAAATATTGAGGGCACGCAGGTTTTAATGGATGCCGCGCGGCAGGTGGGAATAAAAAAATTTTTACATATCTCGACGGACGAAGTCTACGGAGATACCCGAAGGGGGAGTTTCATCGAAGATTCGCCTTTAAGGCCTAGTAGCCCCTATGCGGCTTCAAAAGCTGCGGCGGATCTATTGATTAAATCATACATGCGTACCTATGGGTTTCCCGCGATTATTATCCGCCCGAGTAATAATTACGGGCCGTGGCAGTATCCTGAGAAACTTATTCCCCTGGCCATCCTGAAGGCATCGCGGAGAGAAGAAATCCCTCTCTATGCCGACGGAAAAAACATGCGCGAATGGCTGTATGTGGAGGATTGCGTAGAGGGGATTTTATCCGTCGTCAAAAGAGGGAAGAACGGCCAGGTTTACAATCTGGGCAGTAATGAAGAAAGACAAAATATTGAGCTGGTGAGGATGCTCCTGGAGATAATGGGGCGGCCTAAGACGTTGATAAAGTTTGTCAAAGATCGGCCGGGCCACGATACGCGCTATTACTTGGATTCTTCGAAAGTAAGAAGGGATTGTGGTTGGCAGCCTAAGATAACGTTAAAGACCGGGCTAAAACTAACAGTGCGCTCCTATCTGGAGAATAAATCGTGGCTTTTAAATAAACACCGCCGTATCGCAGCTTTATACACTGACCGTTCTTATAATTATGGATTTTAGGGAGACGTTAAAGACGCTGGTAAAGGAGTTTAAAGAATCTGATATCCGCTATGCCCTTATCGGCGGTTTCGCGGTAGGCATACTGGGTGTTCCGAGAGCAACCCTGGATTTGGATTTTCTCATCCTTAACGAGCAATGGCCCCAGGTTGATACTATTATGAAGGAGCTTGGTTACGAATGCCGGCATAAAAGCGAGGATGTTTCCCAGTATGTCTCTGCGGTGAAATTATTCGGAGAGGTCGATTTTATTCATGCCTTCAGGAAAGTTTCAAAGAGCATGCTGGCAAGGGCAATAGAAAAGGAAGCCTTTGGGGGGGAATTAAAGATATGTGTCCTAAAGCCGGAGGATATAATCGGCCTGAAACTCCAGGCACTGGCCAATGACCCGCAGCGGGAAAACCGGGAATACGCGGATATAGAAGCGTTGCTGGAATCTTGCCGCGCGACTTTAGATTGGCCCTTGCTTGCAGAGTACTTTTCCCTCTTTGAGCAGGAGGAGGCGTTTAATAAATTCAAGGCGAGGTTTTATGGCACTGAGCAATGAAGAAAAAAAGGAATTAAAGGAAGCCGCGTCTTGCGCGCGTTTACGCCGCAACTCGCGGGCCATCTTGTCGCACCGATACAATCCGTTCCTGGTAGACGGCAAGATAGATATTGATCGGATAATCTCGTTTTTAGACGATTGTAATGCCTTTTTAGGGCATCCTGTCCGGGCATTCCGGAGGATTAAGACTGGCGCTAATAAATTATAGCCAGCTTCATTTACTCACGCAAAGATTATGGCAGTCGCAATCATCACCGGTTCTTGCGGTTTAATAGGGTCTGAGGCCGTGAAGTTTTTTTGCGAAAAGGGCTTTGATGTCGTCGGAGTCGATAATAACATGCGTAAATCTTTCTTTGGCGAAGACGGCAGCATTGTATGGAATAGAAGACGGCTTCAGGCGCAATTCAAAAATTACCGCCACTATGATATCGATATCCGCGACGATAGGGGTATCTTTGGTATATTGAATCGCTACGGTAGTGATATCGCGCTTATCGTGCACGCGGCAGCGCAACCTTCCCATGATTGGGCAGCGAAGGCTCCAATGATTGATTTTAGTGTCAATGCGCAAGGCACGGTGATTCTGCTTGAAGGTTTAAGAAAGTTAGCTTCTAAGGCTGTTTTTATTTTTACCTCGACCAATAAAGTCTACGGAGACCTGCCTAATTCGCTTCCACTGGTGGAGTTAGAGACGCGTTATGAATTGCCTCCCGAGCATCGCTACTATAAAGGGATCGATGAGTCGATGAGCATCGATAATTCCCTGCATAGCGTTTTCGGTGCTTCAAAAGTGGCCGCTGATGTAATGGTGCAGGAATACGGCAAGTATTTTGGTTTGAAGACAGGGATCTTCCGAGGGGGATGTTTGACAGGGCCGGCGCACTCCGGTGCTGAGTTGCATGGTTTCTTATCGTATCTGGTAAAGTGTTGCATTACCCATCGGAAGTATACTATTTACGGATATAAAAAGAAGCAGGTCAGGGACAATATCCATTCACACGATCTAGTGAACGCGTTTTACCATTTCTTTCAAGCGCCGCGCTGCGGAGAGGCCTACAATATGGGCGGCAGCAGATTCGCTAATGTTTCAATGATCGAGGCAATTGAGTTGTGCGAGAAGATAAGCGGTGAAAAATTATCATGCGAGTATATAAAAAAGAATAGGATCGGTGATCATATCTGGTGGATAAGCGACGTCTCGAAATTTAAATCACATTATCCAGAGTGGGATTTCACGTATGATATTGAGAAGACCATAAAGGAAATCTTTGCATTGCAGAAAGAGTTATTGAAGAAATGAAATCTTGGACAGGGTTTGTCTGCGAACTTATTGAATCTAATTCAGGCTAAGGGGATTGACCCTTAAGAAGGTGTCTGAAAGGTATCGTCGAACAGGGACTGTTCCCGAAAGTTATTGAACATAATTCAGGCTGAGGGAACTGTCCCAAAAGGTATTCTTCAAAAGGAGTTTTTATTGAAAAATAAAGCAGTCTACATTATCGCAGGCCCAAACGGATCTGGAAAGACTACTTTTGCTAAGAAGTTTCTGCCAAATTATGCAGATTGTCCGAATTTTGTCAATGCTGACCTTATTGCGCAAGGATTGGCTCCTTTTAAGCCGCAGACCGCGGCGATTAAGGCTGGAAAACTCGTATTGCAGCAAATTCATGAATTCGCGCAGCGCGGCGTTGACTTTGCTTTTGAGACGACTTTATCTGGGAAGTCACATGCGGGCTTGCTTTCACATTTGAAGGCAAGAGGGTATGTTCTGCACTTGTTTTTTCTTTGGATTCCTAGTGCTGAGTTAGCCATTGCTCGTATTAGAGATAGGGTTGCAGAGGGGGGGCATCATGTGCCTGTCGCTGATGTACGTAGGCGTTTTATTCGCGGTATCAATAATTTCTTTGGTTTGTACGAGCCGTTGCTTGATTCATGGATGTTATTCGATAATTCCCAAGCAAAACCGGTATTGATCGCGAAAAGTCTCAATGGCCATAGAGAGGTTGTTAATAAAGAGATGTTTGAAATCATAAGAATGTGTGCGAGGACATAAATGAAGAAAAGAATGACTTTGCAGGATAAGGCCGAGGTGGCATTAAAAGAAGCAGTGCGAGAAGTTGTGGAGCGGCATAAAAAGTCAGGACGTTATCTAGCGGTATGGAAGAATGGTAAAGCTGTCCGCATCTCTCCGCATACGCTTAAATAAGTACAGGGACTGTTCCCGAAAGTTATTGACAAGAATTGAGGCGAAGGGAACTGTCCCTAATGGGGGGTAACTCTATGAACTATCAAACTCTATTAGTCACCGGCGGCGCAGGTTTTGTCGGGAGCAACCTAGCGGTTTATTTAAAAAAGAAATATCCTGCGCTAAGAGTAATCGTATTGGATAATCTTAAAAGGCGAGGAAGCGAATTGACCCTTACCCGTTTGAAAGAATCCGGCGTTGAATTTATGCATGGCGATATCCGTTGTCCAGAAGACCTGGCGCATGATATAAGAGATGGGTTGCTCATCGAGTGTTCTGCAGAGCCTTCTGTATTAGCCGGGTATGGGGATAACCCGATGTATGTCCTCAAGACGAATCTCGTGGGCACCTTGAATTGCCTAGAGTTAGCCCGCAAGAACCATTTAGATCTTATTTTCCTCTCTACAAGCCGAGTGTATCCTTATGAAACTCTCAATTTGATCAAGACCGTTGAAAAAGAGACTCGTTTTGAATGGATGCCTGGGCAGGCGGTTTCAGGATGGTCAGAAGAAGGGGTGAACGAAAGCTTTAGTTTAGATGGGCCTAAATCTCTGTACGGAGCCACAAAATTAGCTTCAGAGGTTATTCTACAGGAGTATCTGGCAGCATACGGAATAAAAGGGGTGGTTAACCGTTGTGGGGTGATAGCTGGCCCCTGGCAGTTCGGAAAAGTTGACCAAGGGGTGTTTAGCCTCTGGATGCTGGCGCATTATTTCAAAAAGCCTCTTTCGTATATTGGCTTTGGCGGGAAAGGAAAGCAGGTGAGGGATCTGCTGCACATAGACGATTTAAGTACCCTAATAGACCTGCAAATTGCTAATTTACCCGCTATTAGCGGTAAGGTTTACAATGTGGGAGGGGGTAAGGATATCAGTTTATCTTTGCTTGAGACTACCCAGATTTGCCAGGAGATTACCGGTAATCGCATTGAAATCAGCAGTGAAATTCAGACTCGGCAAGGGGACGTTTCTATTTATTTGACTGATTACCGTAAGGTCTACTCTGACATTGGCTGGCAACCACAAAAGACACCTCAAGAGGCTCTTTTGGATACCTATAACTGGATTCGCTCTTGTGAAGGTCAGCTAAAGACCGCTTTGACTTAATATTTCTGTTAAATTTTCCTAGCTAGGAACTAACAGTTTTTCCCCTTCCAAAAACAGTAAATTCAACCTAATTTCAGGCACAAAACCGTAAGAATTTACTTGACTTCTGAATTTTTGAGGGTATAATCTGTTCAATGTCTGAACAACTCCTTAAAAGCCCAGAAATCAACCATAAAAACGGCTCTGAAAACGAGGCATCGTACTATCTTATTTCAGAGCTGCACAAGACCCCTCACCTGACACAGCGGGAACTCTCGCT
>Ga0180007_10003838_pt1 | contig 16358 bp, 17 predicted proteins | sample MM_PC_MetaG_FD_121122 | JGI IMG/M metagenome (GOLD analysis project Ga0180007, IMG submission 121122) | Groundwater microbial communities from the Aspo Hard Rock Laboratory (HRL) deep subsurface site, Sweden - MM_PC_MetaG | ecosystem: Environmental > Aquatic > Deep subsurface > Groundwater... | reverse complement strand
AAATGCCTCAATCTTTTGAAAATTTTCTTTCTTTTTGGCCTCGTCTTCATTTTCCACCACAATCTGCTCTGGTTTGCGCTCCCTCATTATCAAATAAACCACCACCCCACCGGCGATTACCCCGGCAACGAGTCCTAAGATAAAATATAACATTTGCCCTCCTTATTTTATAAATTAAGTTATCCACAGTTGACTTTCGATTTATTTTCGATTACACTTTGATTATAGAACAAGAGAGAAGGTGTTGTCAACATGTTAACAAGGCGCCAAAAACAGGTATTGAACTTTATTAAAGAATTCATACAGAAGCATGATTATGCTCCTTCTTTGGAAGAAATTAAAAGATACCTTAAACTATCTTCTGTCTCGACTGCTCATTTTCATGTGCAAAAACTTCAAGAAGATGGTTATTTGCTGAAAGGATATAACCGGCCTCGATCCATCGAAACAATCGAGGAGAAAAGAACGGTTGACATTCCACTAATTGGTATTATTGCCGCCGGCCAACCCATTCAAGCAATAGAAATTCCTGGGCGAACGGTGACAGTCACAAGAGATACTATTGGAAATTATGGCGGGCATTATGCGCTTCGTGTTGCCGGTAATAGCATGGTTGATGAGGGTATTTTTGATGGTGATATTGTTGTAATTCGTAAGCAGGCTTACGCCGATAATGGACAAACTGTTGTTGCAATAATTGACGATAATAGTGCTACATTAAAGAAGATTTTTCGGGAGAAAGATCGCATAAGATTGCAACCTGCCAATCCTGAACTTTTTCCTTTCTATAGAAAAGAGGTTGAGATTAGGGGGATTGTAGTAAAAATTATTAGAAATCTTGATAATTTAGTTGAAAAAGAAAAAGCGAGCGGCAACAAATATCAAAGAAAAATAGATTGCTCATGGGATTTTGCTGGGGAAAAAACCAAGTCATATACTCACGGCCTGCACACTTATCCAGCTATGTTTATTCCTCAGGTAGCAAATAGGCTGTTACAAAAATATAGCAAGGAGGGAGAGACTATTTGCGATATTTTTTGCGGCTCTGGAACCGCGCTTGTTGAAAGCAGGGTCTTAAATAGAAATGCCTATGGTATTGACTTAAATCCACTGGCGATATTTTTAGCAAAAGTAAAAACTACTCCAATTGATCCTTCAGCACTCACAAAAGAATATTATGCTTTACTGGAGCGTATAGATATTAATAAAAAATCAAAAATAGAAAAGCCCAATTTTTTTAACTTGGATTTTTGGTTTACTGAAAACGTAATAAAGAAACTTTCTGCTATAAAAAAATCGATAAAACAAACACCCGATCAAAAAATAAAAAATTTCTTTATGGTCGCTTTTAGCGAAACGGTTAGACTAACCTCAAATACTAAGAATGGTGAGTTTAAACTAGTCCGAATTCCAAGAGATAAATTAGAAAATTTTAATCCTGATGTTTACGAAATCTTTAAGAAAAAGGTCGAATCAAACATTCAAAGTATGGCCGAATTTTACAGCAAGGCGAGTAACTCATTGATAAAAATTATTCAAGGTGATTCCTCTGAAAACAATGGGATCAAGGATGATTCCATTGATTGCATTGTAACCTCTCCTCCATACGGAGATAGCCGGACGACTGTCGCGTATGGCCAATTCTCCAGGCTTTCTGCGCAATGGATTGATATTTTTGAAAACCCCGATGACGCTTCTAATGTTGATAATGAGCTTTTAGGTGGCAAAGCGTCAAAAACATTAGATCATAATTTATCATCAGATTATCTTGAAGATTCGCTCGAGAAAATAACTAAAAAAGACGAAAAGCGAGCTAAGGATGTCCTAAGTTTTTATATCGGATTAAATAATTGTCTAAAACAAGCACATAAAATGCTTAAAAAAAATAAATATTTTTGTCTTATTATTGGCAATAGACAAGTCAAACAAGTTAGAATTCCCACAGATTTTATTATCGCTGAACTTGGCGAAAAAATAGGATTTTTTTGCGAAGAAATCATTATTAGAAATATTCCCGGAAAAAGAATGCCATCAAAAAATTCGCCAACTAATATTGCCGGGGAGCTTGAAGAAACTATGAATAAAGAAAGTATTGTAATACTTAAGAAGCTATAATTATAAATCTTTTATACTCTTAAATAGAGAAGGTAGTTTATCCTCGTAAACTCTGAAGCCTGTACCATGATTTCTGGCCATAGTCCCTTTATCATGCAGTCGTAAATCAACTAAAATATTTTCTTCCTTAAACTGATTTTCAAGCAATTCTGGTGAAGTGCCGCGCATTAGTTGCGCTCTATAAAAACGAAAATATTCTTTTCCATCTCTTTCTTCGGTGAATGCAGAAACATAGATCATTGCGGGTATTTTTTGCATAAAACGCTCGGCAAGTTTTTTAAGTTGCCATGTGGCAACTATTTTACCAGAAATATGTTTTACAGAAATTTCTTTGTCATTAATATCTAAGAATAGCCCGGCGCTATTAGGTCTTAATGACATCGTATAATACAGACCCACCCTTCCACTCTTATCTTTGCTCCCAAACTTTTTAACTGCCTTAAGCGGCAGCATTTTCCAACACTTATTATTAAACGTAAGTAATGTTATCAGATTCTTGGACCGAGTTCGGTGAGCCTTAATCTCTGCTTCGACTAAATCAGGTAAAGCAATGTTATTTTCGGTAACTCCTAAAATAGTTTCCAAAGTGTGGCCTATACCCGTTGGGCCACTTCTCGTTGTTTTAATAAAGCCCTGCTTTTTAATTTCATTAAATTTTTTCTTAAATTCGTTTATATTCATATTCGTTTTCTCTTAAATTGTATCAGTGCCATATTAGTCCTTTCGTTTAAGATATCAAGGTTAAAACTTAAACTGTCTTTGCGGATTATTTTTTCTAATATATTCCTCAATGCTTTCAATTAATTTTTTGGCGTCTTGGAAACTATTTTTTATTTCAGTTTTTGAACTACGATACAGTCCTTGATACTCAAATTCATTTCTCTTGATTCTCAAACGGCCGAATTTTAATACCGTCGGTTTTATTTTAGCGCCGAGACTTCTTTTAACGGCCTCAATAACCCCGATGTGTTGTTTGACTTTTCCGGGCCTGAACCCTTGAGAACGGATTAATGCATTTGCGGCGTGAAACATTGATTTATAGACTAAATCTAATGCTGTTGCCTCATCAATGTCTAAAATATTTTTTGCGACTTGAAGATCCTTTTTAGAGCGCATTATTAATCTTTCAACTTGCGCATAATCAACGCGTGCCTCCTTTTTTAAACCTTCTTTCTTTACTAAATCATCATAACGCTGCTGCCTCGCATCATAATTCATTTTTCCCTCCGATGAGCATTATTTTAGGCTCATCATAAATATTAGCCGTAAAGGTTCCGGTATCCTTTTTGGCTTTATCCCATTCGTTTTTTGAGTATAGGGTGTAATTAATCTCGCGATTTAAGTATTCCTGAAGTTCATTTATTTTTAAAAGCAGTTTTTGCTCATCAATATCTCCGATGATTGCCAAATCAATATCGGAATTAGTGTTTTGCCGAGCGCTTGCAAACGAACCATAAATAAAAGCAAATGCAATTCCACTAATTTGAGATAATTTTTTTTTTAATTCTCCCTCAAGACCAATTGTTTTTGATACAATAGATTCTATCTCATGAAATAAAGGGTAGTGTCGATTTAAAGAAAAATATTTTTGATTGCCCCTTTCCTCAGCGATAAAAAGTCCCTCTTTGACTAAGCGAAAAAGTTCTTTAGACAAATTACTCGGGTCTTCATGGAGAATCGAAGCGACTTCACGCAAATATAATTTGCTTTCGGGGTTAGTAAAATAAAAAGCTAAAAGCTTTTGTCGAAGTTCCGATTTAGTTAAGTCAATAAAATTTGGCATTATTTACCACAATTGTAGTATGATTTTACCATAATTTCAACAGCAACCAACTTTCTTATTAGATTCATTCTATCCCTGTCAAATCCTGATTACAAGGTGTTTTTTAAACGCCCCACCCCCTGGGGCGTTTAGGACGACTCAACGGCTTCTTCGCCCAAAAGATCGGATAGTTTTTTTACTAGTTCCGAGTCAGGACTGACTTGGGTTTTGATTTTGAATTCTTTGTAGCCGCCGTTTTGGGGGATTTTTAAAATAACTGGGGTTGTGCCGGGGAACTCCTGCAAGATGATTTTAATTTTTTCTAAGAGGTCTTTTTTTGAACCGGCCGGCAAAGTAATAACAATTTGATTTTCGGTTTTCTCTTCAGGATTAAGGGAAATTTCTTTGACGGTCTCGGCGATAATTTTTAAGGCGCCGTCTTTGGTGTTGGTGCGACCGGTAACTAAGACAATGTTATTGGCGCGCCAGATCAAATTATCTTTTTTTAGGACTTTGGGGAAAACTAGAACCTCGGTTTTGGCGGTAGTGTCTTCTATTTGAGCAAAGAGCATTGGTTCATTGGATCGGGTGACGATTTTGGAAATAGTGGTAATAATTCCGACTACTTTCACGGTTCTGCCTTCTTTGGGTTCAATTTCTCCAATCGGTTTGGCGAACTTTAGGAGAATTTTTTCCATTCCCTTGAGGGGATGGTCGCTGACATACATCCCCAAGAGTTCTTTTTCCCAAGAGAGTTTTTGTTTTTTGCTGACCGGTTCGGTGGAGTTTAATTTAAGAGTTTGAGTTTCCTGTGTCTTGCCGAAAAGCCCCATTTGCTGATCGGAAACTTTATGGGAAAGATTAAAGAGAAATTTTAAGATATTTTCCATATTAAGGAGAATCTCGTTTCTCTCCAGAAAATTATCCAGGGCGCCAGCTTTGGCGAGTGACTCAATAATTTTTTTATTGAGGATTTTACTGCCAAGGCGTTTTAAGAAATCTTCAAAGTTTAGATAGGGGCCGTTCAATTTTCTTTCCTCAACAAGGGTTTCCGCCGCGCCTGCCCCTACATTTTTAATGGCCGCCAAGCCAAAACGAATATTGCCTGTTTCTTTTACTACGCCAAAATCAACAAATGATTCATTAACATCCGGCGGAAGAACTTGTATTTTCATTCTCTTGGCCTCGGCAATGGCGACGGCCAGTTTATCAAGATTGTTTTGTTCGGAAGTCATCAAGGAGGCCATAAATTCTGGAGGATAGTGAGTTTTAAGGTAGGCAGTTTGATAAGCGATTAAAGCATAGCCGGCGGCGTGAGCGCGGTTAAAGCCGTATTCGGCAAACGGCTCAATAAAATGAAAGAGCTTCTCCGCCACGGTCTTGGAGACGCCATTTTTGACTGCTCCATTGATAAACTTATGTTCCTGCTCCATCAGCAGTTTTTTAATTTTTTTACCAATCGCTTTTCTTAAGATATCGGCTTCACCTAAAGAAAATCCGGCAATGTCGCGGGCCATCTGCAAGACCTGCTCTTGATAAACCGCAATGCCGTAAGTATTTTTTAAAATCGGTTCAAGTTTGGGATGAAGGTAAGTAATTTTTCTTTTGCCGTGTTTTCCGCCGATATAATCGGGGATAAGGGCGATCGGGCCGGGCCGGTAAAGAGCAACCATGGCAATGATATCTTCAAAAGTGGTGGGTTTTAATTCTTTAAGGTATCTTTTCATTCCGTCTGATTCTAGCTGAAAGACGCCGGTGGTTTCTGCTCGGGCCAGCAGTTCATAAGTTTCTTGGTCGTCTTGGGGTAGGTCCGAAAGATTGATTTTGGTATTTTGGGTTTTGCTAATAATTTTAATCGCGTTTTCCAAAATAGTGAGATTAGCCAGTCCCAAAAGATCCATTTTAATTAATCCCACATCTTCCAACTCACCCATGGCGTATTGGGTAATAATTTCCTGCATACCTCGGGGAGAATATTGCAGAGGTACATAGGAAACTAATGGTTCTTTGGCAATGACCAGACCCGCGGCGTGAGTGGAGGCATGACGGCAAACTCCTTCAAGACGCTTAGCCATATCAATGAGTTTTTTAACTGGCTCGTCGTGATTGTAAAGGTCTTTGAGTTCCTCCACTGTTTTTAGTGACTGTTCCAAGGTTAGGCCAAAAGGAATAAGTTTGGCGATTTTATCCACATCGGCATAACTCATCCCCAAAGCCCGGCCGGTATCGCGGATCGAACCGCGGGAAGCCATGGTGCCGAAAGTGATAATTTGTGCTACATGGTCAGAGCCGTATTTTTGTGAAATATACTTAATGACTTCATCGCGCCGGACATCGGCAAAGTCCAAATCAATATCGGGCGGCGCAATTCTTTCCGGATTTAAAAATCTTTCAAAAAGTAAATTATATTCCAGAGGGTTCAAGTCGGTAACATCAAGACAATAAGAAACCAAACTGCCGGCGGCCGACCCGCGGCCCGGTCCAACCATAATTTGGTGGGTTTTGGCAAAATTAACATAGTCAGCCACAATCAGGAAATAATCCTCAAAATGAGTTTTCTCAATGGTTTCAAGCTCATAATCCAATCTTTGCTGAATTTCCGTAGTGATCGTTTGAAAGCGTTTTTTGGCTCCTTCTCTTACTTTCTTTTCAAGATAGCTTTTGGCCGTTTCGTTCGGCGGCAACTTAAATTCCGGCAAGATAGGTTGGCCAAAAGTTAGCTCCACATTGCACTGATTGGCAATTTTGACGGTATTGGCGATGGCTTCAGGCACATTTTTAAAGATTTCTTGGAGTTCTTCCGGGGGTCTCATGGAGAGATTTGCTTCTCGCAGCGAAAGTCGGGTCTCATCCTCAATATCTTTGCCGGTTTGGACCGCTAAAAGGACTTCATGGGCAGAGCGGTCATCGGGATAAATGTAGTGGATGTCGGCGGTGACAATGAGCGGGGTATGGGTTTGACGGGAAAGTTCGATCAGACCTTCATTAATAATTTTTTGATCCGCAAGTTTTGGGTGGTCCTGCAGTTCCAAGTAAAAATTTTCTATTCCAAAAATTTCTTTATAGTAACCGATTGCTTGGATGGCTTTATCTTTTTTCTTCCCTAAAATGAGTTGAGGTATTTCACCAAAATAGCAGGCCGTGGAAGCAATTAGCCCTTCGGCATGTTTTTTTAAGATGATTTTATCAATTCTTGGTCGGTAATAATGACCAACAAGATGCGCTTGGGTGGTAAGTTTTAAAAGATTTTGGTAGCCAATTTTGTTTTTGGCTAAAAGGATGAGGTGATAGGGTTTGGTATCAATTCTGGGTTCTTTATCTTCCATTCTTCGCGGCGCAAGATAGGTTTCCACGCCGAGAATCGGTTTGATTCCCTGTTTTTGGCATTCTTTATAAAATTCAATGATACCGTACATTGATCCATGATCGGTCAACGCCAAGGCCGGCATCCCTAATTGCTTGGCACGGGAAACTATATCGGGAATTTTTCCCAAACCATCCAAAAGAGAATAGTGAGAATGAGTGTGGAGATGAACGAAATTGGACATAAATACCTCATCAAAATAATAGCACAAAATTGTGAATGTGTATTGACAATAGTGCTGTTTTGTGTTTAAATTAGAATATACTTTACAAAGCGAGGTTTAGATGGCTCATACTAAAGCCAAGGGGACAAGTAAATTAGGCAGGGACAGCCGCGCCAAGCGTTTGGGAGTGAAGGTTTTTGGTGGACAGAAGATATCAGCCGGCCAAATTATTATTCGCCAGCGCGGCTCAAAATATTTCTGCGGCGAAGGTGTAGCGGTGGGCGCGGACGATACTTTATACGCGAAAAAGGAAGGTAAAGTAGAGTTTTCTCATCGTAATATCAGAAAATTTACAGGTAGAAAGGGCGAGAAAACCGTGGTGGCGGTCAGATAAGACCTAAGTTTGGGGGTTTGGGCCTGATCTGATGTACCTTAAGTTTGAGGGGGCACGAAATTCCAGTAAAGGGGGTTCGGGTAGTGGAATTTGCGTTGGGACCATAGCTTCTTTCTGTCTCGCCGAGATTCGCAGTGAGTGAGATGGAAAGGAGAAGGGAATGCCGATGAAGGGCAGGGGGGACGATGTCCCCCGGAAAAGCCATAATCACGGCCACAGAGGACTCGTCTTGCCCCAACAGGGGCGGATCGTTTCCGACGCGGCGGTGGAAATGGCTCTCAAGACAGTCAACGGAGAGTTCGACATGCATTATGCCGAACCGATTGACGTGATGAATGCCAAGAACCCTAAGCATATTCAGCGCTACTATGAGCTGATGGGTTTTTGACTAGACCGTTGTGTTGTGGGGAGCGGTATTTTGCTCCCCACTTTTGAACCTTAAAAGGAAAGGGGGTGACAAAGTTGTCCAAGGTAATCGCCGAGCAACCCATCCGATACTATGCCCACCGTTCAAAGTATTATAATGGCAAGAAACATCCGTTTATTGCTCTTATTGAGAAGTATCCTGGCGAGTGGAGCCGAGGGATTCATTGTTTCCCTTATGTAATGACAGTAGACCTTGATGTCAAGAGTGGGCTTTCATTTGGAAAAGACCACATTGCAATCTTGAATCGAGGTATTACTCTGATTATAAGGGATTTGCCCGGCGATTTCCGGGGGCCCTACCAATACCTTATCAAGGAGATGGAGGAGCCGGAATTCCGGATTCCTCGCGCGGTAGAATTCCTGACTTTGGCATCTTGTCGTTATGTCTTAGACTGCATCCGGAGGGAGCAGAGTAGTGTCAAAGGAGTGAATTTGCAGGGTGTGGTTGAGTTGCGAGAAGTCGATCAAGATTTTTCTCATTGGAAGATTTCGATTTCTCACGGCCATGGCCGTGAATTGGATCCCCTCTTGATAGAATGCGTGGGGCTGGCGGTTGATAAAGTGCGGTTAGTTCTTCTTGGCCGCGAAATGGATCTTCTGTCTATCCTCAAGCGTAAATGTCGCAAGTTTGCCCCAGAGGGAATAAGAAGAGAGAGGTCTTTCTTCGAACAGACCATAGGGGCTCTCAAGCGGCAGCTCAGCGGATTGTTTTTCTGATAGCGCCCCGCCGCGGCGGGGCGCTTTTTCCATTCTCTCTGGACAAGAGGAGATTAATTTGTTAAGATAAGAAGGCATATGGAATTAAAAAAACTGACTCAACAATTTGGTAAGAAAAATATTCCTGATATTCGACCCGGGGATACGATTAAAATTTCTTTTAAAATTACCGAAGCAGGCAAAACGCGGGTGCAGGCCTTTGAGGGAATTTGTTTAGCGGTTAAACACGGCAAAAGCTTAAATGGCAGTTTTTCCTTGCGCAAAATTTCCGCCGGCGTTGGGGTAGAAAGGACTTTTCCTCTTCATTCGCCCCTAATTACCAAATTAGAGAAAGTCAAATCACGCGAAGTCAGACGCGCCAAACTTTATTTTTTGCGCGATTTAGTCGGTAAAAAGGCAAAAAAGGTTTCAGAGAAAAAGGACTATAAGATGTGGGAAGAGGCCTTTTCTGAAGAAGAGTTAGTCAAAATTGAAAAAGAAAAAGAGGTCCTGGCGGCTAAAAAGAAAGAAGAAAAAGCCAAGAAGAAAGATGAGCTGGAAAAGAAATTTGAAAAAGCAGTCGCTTCCCACAAAAAAGTTGAAGATGGTAAAGAAAAATAATATGCCTGATGGGCCTCGGGATATGCCCTCACTCTCAGCCGCCCTAGCCAACCTAGTCTCGATATCCGCCAGCCGCGGCGGATTCGGGACACCGGCATTTCGTTCGGGCACATCCCTTCGGCCCAATAAGATTATGTTTCAAGGTAATCAGCGAAAAATACTGGGTCAGCGCGGGGAAGATGCGGCCCTAGAGTACTTGCAAAATAAAGGTTTTAAATTAGTGGGAAGAAATGTTCGTCTTTTTTGCGGTGAGATTGACCTCTTAATGGAAGATAAGAAATCTTTAGTGTTGGTGGAAGTAAAAACCAAAACCAATAGCAGTTTTGGTTTGCCGCAAGAAATGATAAACTATAAAAAGAGGAGAAAATTATTGCAGTTAGCTAAGGTATTGACTCAGAAATTTCCCAAGAATTTGATCCGCATTGATGTAGTGGCCGTTGACGAAGTTAGCGGCACCATAGAACATATAGTTAGTGCAGTAGAGGATGTTTAATTTGTGTTGATTTGTGTAAAAAGATTTGTCGGAAGGCGATAATTATGAATGAAGAAATCAGAGTTCGTTTTGCCCCCAGTCCAACCGGACCCTTGCATCTCGGCAACGCCCGCACGGCTTTATTTAGTTGGCTTTTTACCCGGAGCAAATCAGGGAAATTTATTTTAAGAATTGAAGATACGGATAAGGAACGCTCTAAAGACGAATTTTTGATGGACATTACTGATGGTCTTTCCTGGCTGGGTTTGGATTGGGATGAGGGACCGGAAAGGAAGGAACCCTATGGCCCCTATCTTCAGAGCCAGCGTCTGGCTCTCTATAAAAAATATGCCGACGAACTTTTTAAAAATAGTATGGCTTATCGTTGTTATTGTGCCCCCGAAGATTTAGAAAAAGAACGACAAGGACATATGACTCGCAAAGAACCTTCTCGCTATTCTGGGCGTTGTCAAAAACTTACTTCCGAACAGATCACTCAATATGAGAAGGAAGGTCGGAAGTTTTCTCTTCGTTTTAAAGTCAAATCCCAGAAGGTTAAATTCAAAGATTTAATCAGGGGTCCGATGGAGTTTGACTCGGCTCTTTTTGGTGACTTTGTCATTATGAGATCTGATGGCCTGCCGACATTTATGTTCGCCGGGGCAGTGGATGATTTTTTGATGAAAATAACCCATGTTATTCGGGGAGAAGATCATCTTTCCAATACTCCCCGTCAAATTTTACTTTCGGAGGCTCTTAATTTTCCCACGCCGGAGTATAGTCACCTGCCTTTAATTTTGAATCCGGACAGGAGCAAACTTTCTAAAAGAAAAAATCCCACCTCTATTAATCAGGATTTTCGACGAAAAGGATATCTGCCGGAAGTGATGATTAATTTTTTGGTGTTAATGGGTTGGTCGTCAAAAGCAGAACAAGAATTTTGGACTTTGGAAGAACTGATTACCGAGTTTGACCTTACTGATGTTGGAAAAAGTCCGGCTGTTTTTGATGCTGATAAACTTGATTTTCTCAACGGTTATTATATCAGGCAACTTTCTTTGGGCAATTTGGCTAAAGTGACTTCCGAATTTTTGGGAGTAAGCAAATTTACTCAGGATAGAGATAAGTTTTTGACTGCTCTTTCGTTGGTCCAAGAACGACTCAAAAAACTTTCGGATGTCCCCGAGCAAATTGAATTTTTCTATCAAAGACCTAAGGGTTATGAAAAAATTATTGTTTCCGAGGGTTCAACTTTGGAGAAAACCAAGTTAGCTTTGAAAGAAGCTTATGCTTATTTGAGCAAAGAGGACGATTTCGGCCGCGATTCTTTAGAACAACTCCTGCGGGCGGTGGCACAAAAGAATGGATTGAAAGCAGGCGAGGTTTTATGGCCGATTCGCGTGGCTTTAACCGGCAAAGATGCCTCGCCGGGGACTTTTGAGATTTTAGCGGCCTTGGGTAAAAAGGAAAGTTTGGAGCGTATTAAATCGGCGATTGATGTGCTAAAATAAAGATAAGTTAAAAGTTCATAAAGTCATAAAGTTCATAAAGTATTTAGAATTTACTTTACGAACTTTATACTTTCAACTTTATAAACTATGAATAAAACCTCTGTTTTAGAAATTATTGGGGATCCGTCTTTGGCTGGCGCGCCGCGCCATCTTTTGGGACTCTTGGAAAATTTTGATTATAAAAAATTTAATCTTTTTGTGATTACGCCGGCCGGACCATTAGCGGGTGAGATTCGCGCCATTAAAAAACCGATTGAGATTGATATTATTCCTATGCGTTCTCGGCTTGGTTTAGCCGCTATCCGAGAAATCAGAAAAAGCATTAAGCATTTAAAACCCGAGGTAATTCATATTCATGGTACGCGCGCTGGGGTTTTGGGAAGATTGGCGGCCATTGGTTTAGGTATTCCGGTGATTTATACCGAGCATCTTTGGACCAAAAACTACCGTCTGCCCGGTCGGCTCGCCCATCAGATTCAACTGGCGGCCCTTTGGTTTTTGGATATGTTTACCAATTTCAATATTGCGGTTTCCGAGGCCGTCAAGGATTTTATGGTAGAAAATCAAATTAGTCGACCGTCAAAAATTACCGTTATTTATAATGGCATTGAACCTTCCAAGAAAAAAGCGGCAATTTTTTCCCATGAGAAAATTACTTTAGGCACGGTCGGCACACTCAATGAGCAAAAAGGAATTCAATTTTTAATTTCTGCCATGCCCCTAGTTTTGACTGAATTTCCTCAAACACGCCTGGTAATTATAGGTGAGGGGGTTTACCGACACCGCTTGGAAGATTTAGTGAAAAGATTGAAGCTCAAGAAATTTGTTGAATTCACTGGTTTTCTAAAAGATATTGAAAAAGAATTAATCCAATTTGATATTTATGTTCAGCCCTCGCTTTCGGAAAGCTTTGGTTTAGCCATTATTCAAGCTATGAGTCTGGGGATTCCGGTAGTGGCAACCAGCACCGGCGGCATTCCCGAAGTGGTGACTACCGGCAAATCGGGACTTTTGGTAGAAGCAGGTAGTCCTAAGGCCTTAACTCAAGGGTTATTAGAACTTTTAAGAGATAGACCTCGCGCCCGGAAAATGGGAAAGCTGGCTGCCTCGGATGTTCGCATTAAGTTTAACTTAGCCGATGTTGTTTCGGAAACGGAGAAAGTTTATGAAAAAATGGCTAAAGACCGGGCTTAGTTTACTGACTTTAAGAAAGGCACTGGGTTTTGGGAGTTTTTTTAGTATAATTAAATTTGATCTCCATCTATCCGTTCCTTCTAAATTAAATTATCAAAATGTTTTAGTACTGGCGCCCCATCCTGATGATGATGTTTTTGGCCTGGGCGGCACCATTAAGAAAATGACCACGGCCGGAGCAAAGGTCACCGTGGCTTATTTTTGTGATGGTTCGGGCGGCGTGCCGGAAGGTAGACGTGAAGAGGAAGAGTTGGGCTATCGTTCACGCCGGGATGAAAAATTAATTGCTATTCGTAAAGCCGAAGTCGAAAAAGCAGGGAAAATTTTGGGAATCTCTGAACTGATTTTTTGGGGCTATCCGGACGGGAAATTGGCTGCTGGCACTTCTATTACCCGGGCCCTGCAGGACTTGCTCAAACGACTCAAACCCGATATAATATTTTTACCTTCTTTCTTGGATAATCATCCGGATCACCGGGTAGTCAATGAGATTTTTATTAATGCTGCCAGCGCGTTTATCCAAATTGCCCAAGCCGAAATTTGGACTTATGAAATTTGGACGCCGATTTTCATTAACCGTTTAGTCGATATTTCCCTTTATATCAAGACTAAAAATGAAGCCATATTGGCTCACGAGTCCCAGCTTAAATCTCGCAGTTATAATAAAGCGATGATGGGGCTGAATCAGTATCGGGCCGAAATTAACAAGATTTCTGGGCATGCTGAAGGGTTTTTTGCCGCGCCGTTTGAGGTTTATCGGGAGTTATATCGCAAAAGTTGAGGCGAAGCCGAAATCCGCCTTTGGCGAGCTAGTCATTCCGGGGTCGTATAGTGGTAGTACGCGAGGTTCTGGCCCTCGTAACCTAGGTTCGAATCCTAGCCCCGGAGCCATAGAAAGGAGAAAAATGGATGGGCAAAGACAAATTTTAATGGTTATCGCTCAAAATGATTTTCGCGATGAGGAATACGAAATCCCCAAGACCATTTTTGAAGAGGCGGGGTTTTTGGTTAAAACCGCTTCCGAACGTCGAGGGGAGGCGATGGGTAAATTGGGGACAAAGGTTCAGGTGGATTTACCCTTGATGGAAATAGACATTGATGATTTTGAGGCCTTGATTTTTGTTGGCGGGCCGGGAGCGGCTGATTATTTTCACGATGGAGAGGTTTTAAATTTGGTCCGTGATTTTTCGAAAAAGGGAAAAGTCACGGCCGCGATCTGTATTGCGCCATCAATTTTAGCCAATGCTGGAATTTTGGAGGGCCAAAGAGCCACGGCTTTTCCCAGCGAGCAGGAAAATCTTACTTCTCGTGGCGCCGAATATTCCGGGGCGCCCGTGGAAAGTTCTGGTAATATCATTACTGCCAACGGTCCCCAAGCGGCCAAAGAATTCGCCCAAGCTATTATCAAGGCGCTATCGTCTAGAGGTTAGGACGCAGGGTTCTCAGCCCTGTAACAGGGGTTCGATTCCCCTTAGCGCTACCAAATTTTCAAGGAGTAAATATTTGTCCCATTCTCTTTTATATTTAGTCATCACGGCCGGACTTATAAATAGCTTCAATCCTTGCGCGATTGCTATTTTATTAATCTTTATTGCTTTGATGCTGACTTTTAAAAAAGATTTCAAAACGATTACCATTTTGGGTCTCACCTACATTGTGGCTGTTTTTCTGACTCAATTTGTTATTGGTTTAGGGCTTTTAAAAACTCTTTATCTTTTTAGCATCCCTCAAATTTTTACCCGCATTATTGGTTGGCTTTTAATTGTCTGGGGTGCTTGGAGCATTAAAGATTTTTTCTTCCCCAAATTGCCGTTGCGACTTTCCATTTCTTTAAAAGGTCGGCAAGTTATTGCTTTCCTTGCGCAGAAATTTTCTATTCCGACTACTTTGGTGATGGGATGTTTAGTGGCTATTTTTGGCTTTCCCTGCACTGGCGGAATTTATTTAGCCACCTTAGCGCTGCTTTCCGCCAAAGAAACTTATTTAAAAGGCATTGTTTATCTTTTAATCTATAATTTAATGTTTATTTTGCCTTTGATCGTCATTTTTGCGGCGGCGACAAACCGCATGGTGGCGGAAAAAATTATTAATTTAAACGAAAAAAATTCTCCTGTTTTTCGCCTGATTATTGGCTTAATTACCCTGGGTATGGGTTTGATATTAGTGCTTTGGCTGACGAAATGATAGAATAAATTTGGAGGCAAAATGACAAAAATTCCCAGCGTTGATCCCAACCTCTGTATTGGTTGCGGACTTTGTGTAACGACTTGTGGTGATGTCTTTGCCCTTGGTGATGATGGCAAGTCGTATGTTAAGGATTCATCCGCCTGTACTAAATGCAATTGCCAGGAGGCAATTGATAATTGTCCAGCGCATGCGATTGGGTGGGTGGAAAAAGAATAGATCTAATGGTTGAGGTTAGGCAGTCAGTACAGAAATTAGGTTAGGGTTAGGCGGCCAGTTTGGTTTTAAGGCTGGGTTTAATGGCTTTAAAGACTTTAAACCTAACCCATTAACTATACTGGCTGCTTAACCTTAACCTCTTAACTTTTTGGAGTGAACATGTACGACTCTATTATTATCGGTGGGGGGCCGGCGGGAATGTCAGCCGCCATTTATTTAGGCCGCAAAAAAATGAAAGTTTTACTTTTGACTTTGGATTTTGGCGGTCAGGCAGCCAAATCATCCGAAGTGGAGAATTATTTGGGTTTTAAGAAAATTTCCGGACCAGATCTTTCCGCCAAATTTCAAGAACATATTGAGGCCATTGGCATTGAAAGTAAAACGACGGTCGTCAAAGTAGTTTCTAAAAAAGAAAATATTTTTGAAGTCAAAACCGCAGAGGAAACATTGGAGGCCGAATCAATTATTACTGCTTCCGGTAAAACTCCCCGCTCTTTAAATATTCCGGGCGAAAAAGAATTTTTGGGCAAAGGGATTAGTTTTTGCGCTATCTGCGATGGTCCTTTGTTTAGCGCAAAAACCGTAGTGGTCATCGGCGGCGGAAACTCTGCTCTGGACGCGGCTTTGGAGCTGGAAAAATATGCGGCCAAGGTTTATATTTTAAATTTAAATCCTGATTTTCAAGGCGATGAAATCCGCAAAGACCGCGTTAAAAAATCCTCAAAAATTGAAGTTTTCTCCGAGGTCCAAACGACCGGAGTTTATGGCGAGGCTGTTTTGAAGGGACTCAAATATAAAAATTTAAAAACTAATGAAGAGAAAGAAATTAAGATTGACGGGATGTTTATTGAAATTGGCTGGCAGCCAGCGACCGATTTTGTCAAGGACTTAGTGGAATTAAATGATTTAGGGGAAATTAAGATTGATAGAGAAAATCAGACCTCGTGCCCGGGTATTTTTGCTGCCGGCGATGTCACCGATATTCGCGATAAGCAAATCATCATTGCCGCCGGCGAAGGGGCTAAGGCCGCCCTGGCGGCCTGGCGATATTTGATGACCCGTCACTAATTTTTCTATCGCACTCGTATCGTGCTCAACAAAAAATCCGACGGTAGCAAGTACCATCGGAAAGAATATCGGAACGATCTACTTTTGATAGATCCAGACATCCGAGACCTCGCAGTCGTCAAAGGTCTGCCGACGGTCAGGGATGTAGGCCTCAATGTGGAAAAGGTTT